>Ga0207747_1000271_pt1 | contig 64901 bp, 65 predicted proteins | sample HigsolmetaGSP11D_FD_184839 | JGI IMG/M metagenome (GOLD analysis project Ga0207747, IMG submission 184839) | High solid enriched microbial communities from the Joint BioEnergy Institute, USA - SP1-1-D (SPAdes) | ecosystem: Engineered > Bioreactor > SSF (Solid state fermentation) > Aerobic >...
GCGGGCCGCGCGGGCCGCACCTCGCGATCTCCGCCTCCGCCGCGCGGGCCTGGTCCATCGCCTCTTCGGCCAGCAGACGGATGAAGGCGTTGAGGCGCGGCTCCACCGCCTCGATCCGGCTCAGGCAATCGGCGAGCAATTCGACCGGGGAGAGGCGCTTCGCCGCGATCAGCGCCGCGGCCTCGGCCAGCGGCAGGGCGTGCGGCGCGGTCACTGGCCGGACTCCATGGCGGGACGAGGCATGCGGTAGGCGGGCGTCGGCTCGATGGCGGGATCGGCCGGGCGGGCGAAGCCGGCGCGCAGGCGGGCGAGGCTGGCTATGGCATCCTCGACATCCGCGCGATGATCCTTCCAGGCCCTGGCGAGGCCGGCCGCCAGCGCCAGTGCCTCCCTGTCCTTCTCCTGCATGGCCGTTCCCTCCGAATCCCTGGCGGCACTCTGCCGCAGCGGTGGCCCGCATGGAACATCCGCCATGCAATGTTGCGGGAACGGAGAACATCTCCGTGAAGCGATCTCCCGAGCGGCGCGCATGCGCGCATCATCCTGGGGCCGGGGTTCTTTGCCCCGACCATTCGTGGAGGAAAAAATGATGCTTCGCCTCAGGATCCCGCTTGCCATGGCCGCCCTGGCGCTCGCCATGGCCGCCACCCTGCCTGCCGACGCCGCCTCGCAGCGGCGCTCCCATGCGGCCCGGTCACAATCCGATCAGGGCAGCGCGGCGGTCGAGCGCCTCAATGAGGAGAGCCTGCAACGTGCCCGCCAGGGCATGAACTCTCCGACGCCCGGCCCCGACACCACCTCGAATCTCAACCGCCAGAGCGAGCGGGCGGCCGAGCAGGGCCAGGGCATGAACCAGGCGCCGATGCCCTTCCGCTAAGCGGCGAGGCGCTCCGGGCGCGGGGCCGCAGCAGCCTTGCGCCGGACGCGCTGGGCGGTGCTTCCCGCCGCCCGGCGCAGCGGCTATGCGTCCAGGCCATGCCAGCGAACGATACCCAACAGGGGGGTCCCATGCTGCCGCTGCGGGGCCTCAGGATTGTCGAACTCGGCCACTACATCGCCGGGCCCTTCGCCACGCGCCTGCTCGCCGATCTCGGCGCCGAGGTCATCAAGGTGGAGCCGCCGGAAGGCGACCCGATCCGCGGCTGGGGCAGCCAGGTCAACGGCAATGCCGTCTGGTTCAGCGTGCACGGCAGGAACAAGCTCTCCGTCACGCTCGACCTGAAATCGAGGGACGACAAGGCGCGCCTGCTGAAGCTGGTGCGGCGCGCGGATGCGCTGGTGGAGAATTTCCGCCCAGGCTACCTGGAACGCATCGGCCTGGGGCCGGAGGTGTTGCATGAGGCCAATCCGCGCCTGGTCATCGCCCGGATCAGCGGCTACGGCCAGGACGGGCCCTATCGCGACAAGCCAGCCTTCGGCGCGATCGGAGAGGCGATGGGCGGGTTGCGGCACCTCACCGCCAATCCCGGCGTCACCGACCACCCGCCGCCGCGCTGCGGCGTTTCCATCAGCGACGACCTGGCGGGGATGTACGCCGCCATGGCGGTGGCCGCCGCCTGCTGGGGCCGGGACCATCCGGGCGGGGACGGCAAGGGCCACATCATAGACGTGGACCTGGTTTCCTCCGTCTTCAGCCTGATGGAGGGGATGCTCCCGGAATACGGGCTGTTCGGGAAGGTGCGGCAGCCCGCCGGCGCGGCCATTCCCACCGCGGCGCCGACCAACACCTATCTCTGCGCCGATGGCAAATGGCTGTGCATCGCCGGCAATTCGGACCTGATCTTCCGCCGGCTCATGGCCGCGATCGGCCGGCCGGAACTGGCCGAGGATCCGCGCTTCGCCAACAACATCGCCCGCTGCGAGAATGTGGCGGAACTGGATGCGGCGATCGGCGCCTGGACCCGCACCCTGCCGGCTGCCGAGGCCGAGCGCATCCTGGAAGCGGCGGAGGTCCCCTGCTCCCGCCTCTATGACATGCGCGACTGCGCGGAGGACCCGCATTTCCGCGCCCGGCAATTGGTGATGCAGGTGCAGGATCCGCTGATCGGCCCCATCCTGCACCCGGCCGCGCCCTTCCGCTTCGACGGCATCGCGCCGAAGGAGATGGTCCGCTGGACCGGCCCCGCCGCCGGGGCGCACAACGACCATGTGTTCAAGGAATTGCTGGGCGAGGAGACAAGCGCATGACCGAACGGGTGGAATTATCCGAAGTGGCGCCGCGCGACGGCCTGCAGTCCATCGCCGCCTTCGTCCCCACCGAGACCAAGATCGCCATCGTCCGCGCCTGCTGGGAGGCCGGGTTGCGCCGGATGGAGGTGGGCAGCTTCGTCTCCCCCCGCGCCGTGCCGCAGATGGCGGATACCGGCGCGGTGCTGAAGGCGGCGAAGCAGCTCGACGGGCTGGAATGCACCGTGCTGGTGCCGAACCGCAAGGGCTTCGAGCTGGCGCTGAATGCCGGCGCCGACCGGCTCGGCCTCTTCATGTCGGTGACGGAGAGCCACAACAAGGCGAATCTGAACCGTACGCGGGAGGAAAGCTTCGCCGACCTCGCCGCCATCGTGCGGGAGACGCCGAAGGGCACCAGGATCCGTTTCAACCTCTCCTGCGTCTTCCACTGCCCCTTCGAGGGCGTGGTGCCGGAAAGCCAGGCGGTGGAATGGGTGGAGCGCGTGGCGGCGCTGGACCCGGAGATGGAGATCGCCCTCGCCGACACCACCGGCAATGCCGCGCCGGACCAGGTGCGCCGCATCTTCGAGCAGGCGCACAGGATCGGCGGCCACCGCTTCGCCTTCCACGGCCATGACACCTACGGCATGGGCGTGGCCAATGTCGCCGCGGCCTATGAGGCCGGCTGCCGGATCTTCGATGCCGCCTCGGGCGGGATCGGCGGCTGCCCCTTCGCCCCGGGCGCCACCGGCAATGTGGCTATGGAGGACGTGGTCTGGCTGTTCCGCCGGATGGGGGTGGAAACCGGGGTGGATTGGCAGAAGCTGCTGGTCGCGGCGGATCTGGCGGCGGCGGTGCCGGGCGCCACGCCCGGCGGCGCCATGCGGCGGGTGCCGGCGGCTCGCCAGGCCGCCTGATGGCGAAACCGGGCCTCGGAGGCAGTGGCTCCTGAGGCCCGGTTTGCATTCCGGCGGGATTACCGCCGGGGCGCTCTCCGCCTGGCCGGCTGAGCCGGCGGCGTGCTGGCCGGTGGCGTCGCCGGCGCCGCGGCCGTGGTCGCGGCCGGTTCCGCCGGCTGCACGGTCACGGCCGTCTTCAGCGTGGCCCCGCCCGGCACCATCTTCACGACGAAGCTATCCGGGCCGGCATAGCCGCGATCCGGCGTGTAATCGATCCGGGTCGCGCTCCCCACCGTATGGACGTTCAGCCTGCCATGCGCCGGCCGCTCGATGACGAGGCCGGCATCATAAGGCTTCGGCCCAGGCTGGGAGACGCTGATGGCGCACCAGCCGCCGTCATTGCCGACAACCATCGTGGCCTCGGCGGGCTTGTTCGTCGCCAGGCTAACTGCCGGGACGGTGCAGAGCCGCGCCGCGCCCTGCAGGTCCACCGCATAGATACGCGGGCCAGCCGGCGCCGCGGCCTGCTGCTGCGGCGCACAGGCCTGCAGGGCCGACAGCCCCGCCACCGCCGCGAATGCCCGCCAGGGTGTCACCACGCGGCTCACCGGTGGGCCGTCCTCTGGGCAGGGGCACGCCGGGTCGAAGCAGGACGCGGACGCTCCGGGTGCGCTTCCTCGCAGGCGCCGAGATTGGCCGGGATCAGATCCTTGCCGGCGGCATAGGCGGGCAGTTCCGCCGCGCTCGACAGGGACATCACCTCATTGAACAGCGCGGTGTTGCGGGGGCAGAAGTCGCTGCCCAGCGCCTGGGCCTCGGTGGCGCGGGCCTGGGCCAGATTGGTGATGTAGGTGTCATTGGCCCGCTGGCCGGCCCGCCCCTTGATGCGGGCGAAATACTGCCCGAAGGCGCGATAGTTCTCCGCCAGTGCCGGCTGGAAGCGCCGGACGAAGGCGTTGTAGCGCTCCTCCTCCTTGCAGGTGATGCCGATGACCATCAATTCGGTCTTCAGGGCCTCGATTTCGAACACGGACTGGTCCTGCTGGCTCGGGCAGCGCGCCGCGGCGAAGGCGGGCGGCGCAAGCAGCAGGCCGGCCATGAGCAGGAGTGCGCCGCGCGTGCAGGCGGGCGTGCCGGGCCCTTTCGGCCGCTTCGACTGTGGATGGCTTTCCCGCATGGGTCCTCGTTTCCTGGCTGGTCCGACTATACCGGCAAATCAATGCTGACGGCGGTGACGGCCCTCCGGGGGACGAGACCCGAAGGGCGCCGCGCCGCTTCATCTCGCGGAGCGGGCGCGGATGCAAGCCCGTTCTTTTTGTAGCGGCAATCGCTTGGAGCCGTAATCTGAGTGAAAGCTTCAACTCGCGGGAGACCGGCACCTTCCGGAGAAATGGCCGGACCCCGCGGCGCCGGGTTCACCCCGTCCCCAGGCTCCGGTATGGTCCCCGGCCTTCAAGGAGAGTTCCGACTATGGTTGCGCGTGGGTGGCATCCGGGAAGCTGGCGGGACATGCCGATCCGGCAGGTGCCCGACTATCCGGATCCGGCGAAGCTGGCGGAGATGGAGCGGCGCCTGGCCAAATGGCCGCCCCTGGTCTTCGCCGGGGAGGCACGCCGGTTGAAGGCGGCCCTGGCCCGGGCCGGGGACGGCCAGGCCTTCGTCCTGCAGGGCGGCGACTGCGCCGAGAGCTTCTCCGACTTCACCGCCAATATCGTCCGCGACACCTTCCGCGTATTGTTGCAGATGGCGGTGGTGCTGACCTTCGGCGGGGGGCTGCCGGTGGTGAAGCTCGGCCGCATGGCCGGGCAATTCGCCAAGCCGCGCTCCTCCGACACCGAAACGAAGGACGGCGTCACCCTCCCCTCCTATCGCGGCGACATCATCAACGGGCCGGAATTCACTGCGGAGGCGCGTATCCCCGACCCGTCGCGGATGGAATTCGCCTATATGCAGTCGGCCGGCACGCTGAACCTGCTGCGCGCCTTCGCCACCGGTGGTTATGCCGACCTGCACCAGGTCCATCGCTGGAACCTGGGCTTCGTGGAGCGCAGCCCCCTCGCCTCCCGCTATGCCGACCTGGCGAACCGGATCGACGAGACCCTCGCCTTCATGCAGGCCTGCGGCATGTCCGACCTGCCGCAGGTGCGGGAGACGGAGTTCTATACCTCCCACGAATCCCTGCTGCTGCCCTATGAGCAGGCGCTGACCCGCGTGGATTCCACCACGGGCGATTATTATGCCTGCTCGGCGCATTTCCTCTGGATCGGCGACCGCACGCGGCAGCCGGAGGGGGCGCATGTGGAATTCCTCCGGGGCGTGAAGAACCCGATCGGCATGAAGGTCGGCCCCAGCATGGATGCCGACGAGCTGGTCCGGCTGACCGAGATCCTGAACCCGGCGAATGAGAAGGGCCGGCTGACCCTGATCTCCCGCATGGGGGCGGACAAGGTGGAGGCGAAGCTGCCGCCGCTGCTGCGCGCGGTGCAGCGGGCCGGGCGCAACGTGGTCTGGCTCTGCGACCCGATGCACGGCAACACCACCACCGTCGGCGGCTACAAGACCCGCAGCTTCGATGCGGTGCTGGCCGAGGTCCGCCGCTTCTTCGACGTGCATGCGGCGGAGGGCACCCAGCCCGGCGGCGTGCATGTGGAGATGACGGGCCAGGAGGTCACGGAATGCCTCGGCGGCGCGCACCGCCTGACCGAGGCCGACCTGGCCCTGCGTTACCAGACCTTCTGCGACCCGCGGCTGAATGCCGAGCAGTCGCTGGAACTCGCCTTCCTGATCGCCGAGGAGCTGAAGGCGCGGCGCGCCAGGCCGGAACGGCCGGTCCAGGCCGCGGAATAGGAGGGCGGGGATGACGGACGGGCCGCCGCAGATGGACGCCGTGGATACCGTCATCCCGGCACGCACCGACGTCTACTTCAACCGCACCCGCGCCATCGTCGAACGCTATGGCGATTGCCGGGTGACCTATGCGGTCTTCCTGCGCCGCCCCGTCATCAGCGCGCCGCGCCTGGCGGTGGAATGGCTGCAGGCCGTGGCCAAGGCGCGCAACACCAGCTTCGACATCGAGGTGATGCACCCGGAGGGCACCTGGGTCGGCGCCGGCGATCCGATCCTCTACCTCACGGGCTCCCTGGCCCAGCTTTCGGATCTGGAGACGCTGTATCTGCAGAAGCTCGGCCCGCCCTGCGTCGCGGCGCACAACGCCTATCAGATGTGCCTGGAACTGCCGAATGTCGCGTTCCTGGCCATGGATGCGCGGCACTGCGCCGGCTTCGAGATGCAGAACATGATGGCCTATGCCGCCAGCGTCGGCAGCGCGGCGGCGCAGAAGGAGGGGGCGAAGGGCTTCATCGGCAACGCCACCGACGCCACCGCCCATTGGTTCGGCGCCCCGCGCGGCTACGGCACCATGCCGCATTCGCTGATCGGCTACGCCAATTCCACCGTCCGCGCCGCCGAGATGTTCCACGAATGCTTCCCGGACACGGACCTGACCGTGCTGGTGGACTATTTCGGGCGGGAGGTCACGGACGCGCTCGCCGTCTGCCGGCGCTTCCCGGAGCTTGCCGCGGCGGGGCGGCTGGCGGTGCGGCTCGACACCCATGGTGGCCGCTTCCTAGAGGGGCTGGATCCGGGCGAGAGCTACGCCGTGCTGGAGCGCCACGTGCCGGGTGCCATCCGCCGCTACCGCAGTGAGACGGAGCTGCGTTACCTGGTCGGCACCGGCGTCTCCGCCGCCGCCGTCTGGAAGATGCGGGAGGCGCTGGATGAGGCCGGCTTCCCCAAGGTGCGCATCGTCGTCTCCTCCGGCTTCAACGTGCAGAAGTGCCGGGTCATGGCGGATGCGAAGGCCCCGATCGACCTGGTCGGCACCGGCAGCTTCCTCCCCGAGATCTGGTCCGAGACCTACGCGACCGCCGATATCGTCGCCTATGACGATGTCGCCCGGGTGAAGGTCGGCCGTGAATTCCTGCTGCGGCGGAACGGGGAGCGGAAGAAGAACGGCAACGGGGGCGGCCATCCCGCCTGACGCTGAAGCCAGGGCCGCGCGGGAGAGGCTGGTCGGCTGGGTTTGCGCCGGGCTGCTGCTGCTGGTCTGGGTCGGCTTCCACCTGATGTCGCGGCTGACCACGCAGCAGACACTGACCGCCTGGGACGTCGCCGCGCTGCGCTATGCCGGCTCCTTCCTGGTGGTGCTGCCCTTGGCGCTGTGGCGCGGCCTGCCGCGGATCCAGCCGGGGCGGCTGCCGGCGGTGCTGGGCTTCGCCGGCTTTGGCTTTCCGCTCGGCGCCTATGCCGGCTACCAATTGGCGCCGGCCGCGCATGGGGCGGTGGTGATGGCGGCCGGGCTGCCGGTGGTGGCGCTGCTGCTGGGGGCGGCGCTCGGCCTTGCGCGCATCACGGCGCGGAAGGCGCTGAGCCTCTCCGTGGTGGTGGCCGGCTGCCTGCTGCTGGCGCGGGCGACCAGCGGGGTCTGGGAGGGCGCCTGGCGAGGGGATCTGCTCTTCCTGGCCGCCGTCTCCTCCTGGGCGGTCTACACAGTGCTGGTACAGCGCTGGCAGTTGCCGGCCCTGGATGCGACTATGGCGATCGGGCTGCTGGCGGCCCCGCTCTACCTGCCGGTCTGGTGGCTGTTCCTGCCCTCCAGCCTGGGGCAGGCGCCGCTCTCGGCGGCGCTGGTGCAGGCGGTGTTCCATGGGCTCGGCGCCTCGGTGGTGGCGGGCATCCTCTACACCAGGGCGGTGACGGCGATCGGGCCCGGACCCACCACCATGATCGGCGCCGCGGTGCCGGCGCTGGCCGCCCTGATCGCCTGGCCGCTGCTGGGGGAGGCGCTGCCGCTGCTCGGCCTTCTGGCCGTGTTGCTCGTTTCGCTGGGGATGGTCCTGGGCGTCATCGGCCCGCGCCCGCGTTGACCCCTGGGGGCGGCATCCCTAGCTTCCGCCAGCCATGGCAAAGACCCCGCAGATGGAGGCCTCCCGGATGAAATTCCCTGCGGGCCAGGCCCGCCCGACCAGCCACGCCCCCCGGGAGCCGGGCGCATGAGCGGGAGCGCCTTCGACACCGGCCTGTTTGGCCAGCCCGGCGGATATGCCGTGCGGATCATGGATCTCTCGGGCGGCAATGGCTCCGACCCGGTGGAAACCATCCGCGGCTTCCGGACCCTGGAGCACGCCAATGCCTTCGCCCGCCGCTATGTGCGGGACAGCCTGGAACGCTGCCGCACCGATGGCATGACGCCGGAGCAGGTCATCGCCGCTTGGTTCGCCTTCGGCGAGGATGCCGAGGTGCTGGGCGGCGGCGAGGCCGCTTGGCGCAGCGCCACCGAACTCTCCGACTTCGCCGCGCGGCCGGTCTACGATGCGGAGGAGCGCAACTGGCGCGCCCTCGATCCCCGCCGCGACGAGGAGGATGAGGACGGGGAGGAGGAGGCGTGACCGCCGCCCGCGCCATGAAGCTGCGCTTCGCCCCCTCCCCCACCGGCCTGCTGCATGTGGGCAATGCCCGCGTGGCCCTGGTGAACTGGCTGCTGGCGCGCCAGCAGGGCGGCACCGTCCTGCTGCGCCTGGACGACACCGATACCGAGCGCAGCAAGGCCGAATATGCCGCGGCGCTGGAGGAGGACCTGCGCTGGCTCGGCCTGGACTGGGACGAGAGCTTCCGCCAGTCCGACCGCATGGCGCGCTATCAGGCCGCGGCCGAGAGGCTGAAGGCCAGCGGCCGCCTCTATCCCTGCCTGGAAAGCGAGGAGGAGCTTCGCTTCAAGCGGGAGCAGCGGCTGAAGCAGGGCCGCCCGCCGGTCTATGACCGCGCCGCGCTGAAGATGACGCCGGAGCAGTTGGAACGCGCTAGGGCCAACGGCAAGCAGCCCTATTGGCGCTTCCTGCTGAGCAACCGGACGATGGAATGGCAGGACGGCGTGCTCGGCCGGCGGCAGGTGAAGCTGCCCAGCCTTTCCGACCCCGTTCTGATCCGCGCCGATGGCACGCCGCTCTATACCTTCACCTCGGTGGTGGACGATCTGGAGAGCGGCGTGACGCATGTGGTCCGGGGCGAGGACCATGTGACCAATACCGGCGTGCAGATGGACCTGTGGGAGGCGCTGGGCGGTGACCTGGGCGCACTCTCCTTCGCGCATCTGCCGCTGCTGACGGATGCGGATGGCGGGCCGCTCTCGAAGCGCCTCGGCAGCCTGTCCCTGCGGCAGTTGCGGCGGGACGGCGTGGAGCCGGCGGCGCTGGCGGGCTATCTGGCGGCGCTCGGCACGTCCCGCGACCCGGTGCCGGGGATGCCGCGCGATCTGGTGGCCGGATTCCAGCTTTCCGCCATCTCGCGCTCCCCGGCGCGCTTCGACCCGCGGCAGCTTCTGGCCCTGAACCGCCGGCACCTGCACGAGGCGAGCTTCGAGAGCGTGAAGGACCGCCTGCCGGAGGGCGCCGACGAAGCCTTCTGGCAGGCCGTGCGCGGCAATCTCGACCTGCTGCGGGAAGCCCGGACCTGGTGGGAGGTGGTGCACGGCACCGTCGTCCCCCCGGTGCAGGAGGGGGAAGGCGAATTCCTCCGCACCGCCCTCGCCACCCTGCCGCCGGAACCTTGGGACGAGGCCACCTGGCCCACCTGGACCGAGGCGCTGAAGCAGGCAACCGGCCGCAAGGGCAAGGCGCTGTTCCTGCCGCTGCGCCTGGCCCTCACCGGCGAGGAGCATGGCCCCGACCTGAAATCCCTGCTGCCGCTGATCGGGCGCGATCGCGCCGCCCAGCGCCTCAGGCTGGCGACGACGGAATGAGATGAGCGACCTCTACCTCCACAACAGCCTGACCCGCAGCAAGGAGCTGTTCACGCCGATCGACCCGGCGCATGTGCGGGTCTATGTCTGCGGGCCGACGGTCTATGACCTGGCGCATCTCGGCAATGCGCGGCCGGTCGTGGTCTTCGATGTGCTGGTCCGGCTGCTGCGCCGGCTCTACCCGAAGGTCACCTATGTCCGGAACATCACGGATGTGGATGACAAGATCAACGCCCGCAGCCTGGAAAGCGGCGAGCCGATCGAGGCCATCACCGCCCGCACCACTGCGGACTTCCATCGCGACATGGCGGCGCTGGGCGCCCTGCCGCCGGATGTGGAGCCGCGCGCCACCCAGTCCATCGCGCAGATGATCACGCTGATCGAAAGGCTGATCGAGCGTGGCCATGCCTATGCGGCGGATGGGCATGTGCTGTTCTCCGTGCCCTCCTTCGCCGATTACGGGAAGCTGTCCGGCCGCAGCCCGGAGGAATTGCTCGCCGGCGCGCGGGTAGATGTGGCGCCCTACAAGCGCGACCCGGGCGATTTCGTGCTGTGGAAGCCGAGCCCGCCGGAACTGCCGGGCTGGGACTCGCCCTGGGGCCGCGGGCGGCCGGGCTGGCACATCGAATGCTCCGCCATGTCCTGGATGTATCTGGGCGAGGTCTTCGACATCCATGGCGGCGGCCACGACCTGATCTTCCCGCACCACGAGAACGAGGTCGCTCAGAGCCGCTGCGCCTTCGGCACGCCGCGCATGGCCAATTACTGGCTGCACAACGGCATGTTGCGCGTCGAGGGCGAGAAGATGTCGAAATCGCTCGGCAATTTCTTCACCGTGCGCGACATCCTGGAGCGCGGCCCCTGGGCCGGCGAGGCCTTCCGCCTGCTGCTGCTGAAGACGCATTACCGCCAGCCGCTGGACTTCACCTTCGCCGGACTGGAGGAGGCGAAGTCGGAACTGGATGACGACTACGCCATGCTGGCCCGCGCCCCGACGCCGCCGGAAATGGAAGCCGTGCAGGCGGAAATGGCCGAATGGGCGCTGGAGCCGCTGCGGGACGACCTCAACACCCCGCTGGCCCTGACCCGGCTGCACGATCTCCGCACCCTGGAGAATGTAGCCAGCGTTGGCGGCAGTGCCACCTCGGTGCTGAACCGCGCCGGCCGCAACTGGCCGGTGGTGCCGGGCCTGGCCGCCGCCGCCTTCCGGGATGCGGCCGGGGTGCTTGGCCTCTGCGCCTCCGACCCGCAGCGCTGGCTGCAGGGTGGCGAGGACACCGGCTGGATCGAGGAGGCCATCGCCGCCCGCCTCGCCGCCCGCAAGGCGAAGAACTGGGTCGAGGCCGACCGCATCCGCGCCGAGCTCTCGGCCAAGGGCATCGTGCTGGAGGACGGACCGCAGGGCACGACCTGGCGGCGCGCATGACACCCTCCGCGCAGGACTGGCTGGACGCGCTGCAGCGCATCGCGCTGACCGATGCGAAGCGCGCCTGGCTGCGCGCCCATCTGGCGGCACCGGACTGCACGGCGAGCCTGGACGCCCTGGCCGCCGCCACCGGTCAGCCGGCGGAAGCCTATCGCGCCCTCGCCCTGGAACTGGCCACGGCGCTGGACAGGGACCCGCCCGCCGCGCCGCTCTCCCTGCTGGCGACCGAGGCGGAGGGCGGCTGGCGGCTGCGGCCGGAGGTAGCCTTCGCCCTCGGCGCGCATCGGGTGCTGCCGGAGGCCTGGACCCGCGGCGGCAAGCAGGGCGCGGACCTGCACCCGCCGCCGGGCGAGAGCCCGATCATCGTCCTGGTCCGGCCGCAGCTTGCCGAGAATATCGGCACCACCGCCCGCGCCATGGCGAATGGCGGGCTGTTCCATCTGCGCCTGGTCGCGCCGCGCGACGGCTGGCCGCAGGACCGCGCCTGGCGCACCGCCTCCGGTGCCGACCGCATCCTGGAGGCGGCGCAGGTCTTTCCGGACGTGCCGAGTGCGGTCGCCGACTGCCACCGGGTCTTCGCCACCTGCCCCCGGCCGCGGCACGTCATCACCCCGCTGCGCACCGCCCGCGCCGCGGCGGAGGACCTGCGGGAGATCAACGGGCGGGGCTTGCGCGCCGCGGTGCTGTTCGGGCCGGAGCGGGCCGGGCTGGAGAATGACGACGTCGCCTGCGCCGACACGCTGGTCCGCTACCCGCTGAACCCGGCGCATATGTCGCTGAACCTGGCCCAGGCGGTGATGATCCTGGCCTATGAGTGGTGGACCGCCGCCGAAACCACTCCGCCCCGGCAACTGGTCACCCACGAGACCCGCGTCGCCACCAAGGGCGAGCTGGACCGGTTCCTGGACCGCCTTGTTTCGGAGCTGGACGCCTGCGGCTTCCTCGACAACCAGCCCAAGCGCCCCGGCATGATCCGCAACCTGCGCCACTGGTTCGAGCGGGGCGAGGTGACGGAACAGGAACTCCGCACCCTGCATGGGGTGGTGACGGAACTCTCCCGCGGCCGGATGCGGCGCGGACGGCCGGAGGAGGATTAGCTCTCCAGCTTCTTCGCCAGCTTCCGCGCCAGCAGATAGCCCAGCATGCCGGCCACGGGCGCCGCCGGCAGCAGCAGCAGCCAGCCGATATGCGCCCCTTCCACCACCAGGCCGAGACCGATGCCGAGCATCAGGCCGCCGACCAGGCTGCCGATCGTGCCGGCCGTCAGGCCGAGGACCAGGATTTCTTCACGCGTGACCATCTCGGGCGCGGCTTAGGCAGGATGGCCCCGGTTTGACAAGCCCGGCCCCCGGCTTCTATAGGCGCGCCTCCTCCTGGGAATGTGGACGGGCCTTCGGGGCCTGCGCCCGCCCTTGCCCATCCGGGGCCTGGGCCTACCGGGACAACATCGCAGCGAAGAAGGCCGCCCCGAAGGGGTGGACAGGCGCATGACCAAGCGCATCGAGAGCAAGTACAAGATCAACCGCCGCCTCGGGGTGAATCTCTGGGGCCGGGCCAAGAGCCCGATCAACAAGCGCGACACCATCCCCGGCCAGCATGGCGCCCGCCGCAAGTCGAAGCCCACGGACTTCGGCGTGCAGCTCATGGCGAAGCAGAAGCTGAAGGGCTACTACGGCAATATCGGCGAGAAGCAGTTCCGCAGGTATTACGAGGAGGCCGTGCGCCGCAAGGGCGACACCTCCGAGAACCTGATCGAGCTGCTGGAGCGCCGGCTGGATAGCGTCATCTACCGGATGAAGCTGGCCGTCACCCCCTTCGCCGCCCGCCAGTTCGTCAATCACGGCCATGTCCTGGTGAACGGCAAGCGGGTGAACATCCCCTCCTACCAGGTGAAGGACGGCGACCAGATCGAGGTCAAGGAGAAGTCGAAGCAGCTCACCGCCGTGCTGGACGCGGCGCAGAGCAACGAGCGCGACGTCCCCGAATATATCGAGATCGACCACCGTGCCATGCGCGGCCGCTTCCTTCGCGCCCCGAAGCTGTCGGACGTGCCCTATCCGGTGCAGATGGAGCCGAACCTGGTCGTCGAGTTCTACTCGCGCTGAGCAGGGCCGCGGCAGTATCGGACCAGCATGGGGGCCGCCTTCGGGGCGGCCCCTTTTCTTTTGCCGCCGGGCTACTCGCCCGCCCCGTGCCCGCCCAGCTTGCGCTCGTAGTGCCGGTAGTACTTGTCGGTGACCAGATCGGTCTTCACCACCACGCAGACATCAGTGGTGTTGAACTGGTGGTCCAGCACCGCGCCGTCGCCGACGAAGCCGCCAAGGCGGAGATAGCCCTTCACCAGCGGCGGCAGCTCGCCCATCACCGCCCGCATGTCCAGCTTCGTCGGGTCCAGCCGGTCCATCGCCACATAGCGGTGCGGCAGGGCGCGGGGCCGCAGCTCCGGCGGCGCCAGGTGATTGGCGTGGAGATAGGTCAGCATCGGCGCCAGCGCATCCGGATCCGTGCCGGGCAGGCTGGCACAGCCGAACATCACGTCGATGCGGTGCTTGAACACATAGGCGGCGATGCCGCGCCAAAGAAGCTGCAGGATCCCGCGCGTCCGGTAGTCCGCATGCACACAGGACCGGCCAAGTTCCAGGATCCGTCCCGGCAGGGCCAGCAGCGGCGAGATGTCGTACTCGTCCTCCGAATAGAAGCGGCCGATCCGCTCCGCCGCGGCGCGGCGGATCAGGCGGTAGGTGCCGACCACGGCGTCCGGCCCGGCACCGATATCATGGTCCACCACCACCAGATGATCGGCGACGGCATCGAAGGCATCGCGGTCGCGGCGGGAGACCAGAGCCTCGGCATCCGGATGCGCGCCCATCTCCTCATAGAAGACGCGGAAGCGCAGCGCCTGGACGGCGTCGATCTCGGCCGGCGTCGCCGCAACCCGGACACCGAGATTTCCCGCCCGCAATTCGCCGAAACCCGGCTCCTCCGTCTCAGGCATACCGAAACCGGGAAGAAGGCTCTCCCGCATTACTCGGCGTCCCGCCCGTTACCGCTGTCGCCCGGCTGGGTCCGGCCCGGCAGGGAGGCGGCCGGCCTGGCCTCAGCGGACCGCCGGGCGAAGAGCTCCAGCCTCAGGTCTACCAGCTCGAAGCCCAACCCGGCCGCGATCTCCCGCGCCAGGGCCTCATGCCGCGGGTCGGAGAATTCGATCACCTTGCCGCTGTCGACATCGATCAGGTGGTAGTGGTGGCCGCGATCAGCCGGGTCGTAGCGGGCCCGGCCGCCGCCGAAATCCCGCCGTTCCAGGATGCCCTTCTCCTCCAGCAGCCGCACGGTACGATAGACCGTGGCGATGGAGATGCGGCTGTCATGCGCCACGGCGCGCCGGTAGAGCTCCTCCACATCCGGGTGGTCGGCGCTATCGGACAGGACGCGTGCGATCAGCCGGCGTTGCCCGGTCATCTTCAGGCCACGCTCGATGCACAGCCTTTCGATGCGGGAGATGCTCTCGCGGTCGGTCGAAGCGCGGTTGTCCATGCGGCGGGGCGGTGGCCTTCCTGGCGGCGACAAGCGGGGGCCTGCCGCGCGGTTCTCGATCAGGGCCACGACCATAGCCTCCCGCCGCGTCTATCACCATGGCGGAGGCGAGGTGGCGGGGCGCGGCGAGGAAGGAGGCCGGCGCCGGACCAGTCAGCCGGTCTTGGCCGGTGTGGCGACGGCAGCCGCGGCCTCCCGGCGCCGGGGCCCGGCCGGACGGCCGCGTGGCTTGGTGCCGAGGCCGATCTTCTTGGCCAGGGTGGACCGGTGCTTGGCGTAATTCGGAGCCACCATGGGATAGTCCGGCGGCAGGCCCCAACGCTCCCGGTACTGCTCCGGAGTCATGTTGTAGGACGTCTGCAGATGCCGCTTCAGCATCTTCAGTTTCTTCCCGTCCTCCAGGCAAATCAGGTATTCGGGGGTGATGGACTTCTTTATGGGGACCGCCGGCTGCGGCCGTTCGGGCTGCGGCTTGGCCGCGGGCTGGCCGACAGAAGCAAGCGTCCGATATACTTCTTGAATCAGGTTCGGCAGATCGCCGAGCGACACCGGATTGTTGGAGACGTGCGCGGCGACGATTTCAGCCGTCAGTCCCAGCAGATCGGCAGCGGGGGGTTCTTCAGCCATGGGTTACGTCATCCCGATCAAAGTTCATGGTCTATAGTACCATTCAAGGCCGTTTCGCAACGCGTTTCGCAAAATTCAGGAGCAGTGGTGCATGAATCCTCTGGAAGCGCAAGAATTGGCAGCGGACCATCGCATCGACATCACGGCCGAGACTTGCCCGATGACCTTCGTCCGCACTCGCTTGGCCCTGGACCGCATGGAAAAGGGGCAGACCCTGCTGGTCCGCCTGCGCGGAGAGGAACCCCGTCGCAACGTCCCCCGCACCGCGGGCGAGCAGGGCCATGCCGTCCTGGCGCAGCAGGACCTGCCGGACGGCACCATGCTGCTGCTGCTGCGGAAGGGGTAGGAGACCTCAGTCCTCGGCCGTCAGTCCTCGCCGCAGGACCAGCGCATCCGAGCCGTCCGGGTAGTAGCGCCGGCGGCGGCCAACCTCGGCGAAGCCGAAGCTACGGTAGAGCGCCCGGGCCGGCGCATTCCCTTCCGACACTTCCAGGAACATCGCCTCCGCCCCGCGGGCGCGCGCTGCCCCCATGGCGGCGGCCAGAAGCGCCGCCCCGAGGCCCCGCCGGCGCGCCACCGGCGCCACGGCCAGGGTGAGGATCTCGGCCTCCCCGGCCGCTGCGCGGGCGAGCACGAAACCCTCCGCCTCCCGCCACAGGCCGAAGGCGCCGGGCATGGCCAGCATCAGGAGGATGGCATCGGGTCCCCAGGCTTCCCCCGGCGGAAAGGCGGCGGCATGCAGCGCGGCCAGGGCCGGGGCATCGGCCGCGGCCGCCTCCCACAGCGACGGGCTCACCCCGCAGCGTCGGCGGGCAGGCGGACCGCCGGCGGCTCCACATAGAGCGGCCGCGCCGCCAGGGGCGGCAGCCGGCCGGCCAGGCGCAGCGCCGCCACCCGCGCGGCCGCGCCGGCATCGGGCAGGCGGCTGTCCGAAAGCAGCAGATCAGCGCCGCTGTCCCTCAGCGCATCCGCTAGCGCTGGCGCGGCATCCCCCACCAGGGTCAGGCGACTCGGCGGCGCCGGCAGGGCATCCAGGGCAAAGACCTCGGGTAGGCCAAGCGGTGCCATGGCGCCGGGGGCGAAGCGTTCCAGCACCACCCGGCCCCGGCGGTTGTCCACCGCCGACCAGACGGCGCTACCAGCACGCTGCTGCTCCGGCAGCGCGGCGAGCAGCGCCTCCCCCGTCGTCACCCCGATCACCGGCAGCCCGGCGCCGAGCGCGATGCCCTGGGCCAGCGCGATGGCAGCGCGGAGCCCTGTGAAGCCGCCCGGCCCCACCACCGCCGCCACGGCGTCCAGGTCCTCCGCCTTGATTCCAGCCTCGGCCAGGACCGCGGCGGCCATGGGCGGCAGGGCGGCAGCATGGCCGCGCTCGGTATCGAGGGCGCGGCTGGCCCGCACCTGCCCGTCCGCCAGCACGGCGGCCGAACAGCGGGCAAGCGAGGCATCGAGCGCGAGAATCCACACCGGACCGGTTCCCAGGAGGGCTCCCTGCATCTGGCCGCCCTCCGTGGCCATCCTACCGCTCACCGAAACGAGAGGCCATGGCGCAGACCACAACGCGCCACGGTTCTCATGGCTCGATCTCCACCATCACCGGCACATGGTCCGAGGCCTGCGGCCAGCCGCGCGCCGGCTTCAGCACCGCATGACGCCGCAAGGCGCCGGCCAGGTCCTGGCTGACCCAGACATGGTCCAGCCGGCGGCCGCGATCCGAGGCCTCCCAGTCCCGTGCCCGGTATGACCACCACGTATAGAGCTTCTCCTCCGCCGGCACGAAGTGACGCAGGGCGTCGTGCCACTCGCCGGCGCGCTGCCAGCCGGTCAGCGCCTCGACCTCGACCGGGGTATGGGAGACGACGCCAAGCATCTGCTTGTGGCTCCAGACGTCATGCTCCAGCGGCGCGATGTTGAGGTCGCCGACCAGCACACTGCGCCTCGCCGCGCCGCGGCCGGCGGTCCAGGCGGTGGCCTCGGCCACGAAATCCAGCTTGTGAGCGAATTTGGGGTTGGCCTCGCGGTCCGGCAAATCGCCGCCGGCGGGGACATAGAAGTTATGCAGCTCGATCGGCCCGCCCGGCGCGTCCAGTTCGGCGGCCAGGTGCCGGCAGTCGCCCTTGCTGCACCAGTCCGGATCGCCCTCCCGCACCGCAAAGGGCAGGCGGGAGAGGATGGCGACGCCGTTGTAGCCCTTCATCCCCTTATGGGCGATGTGCGGAAAGCCCAGGGCGCGGAGCTCCTCCAGCGGGAAGAGCTCATCCGGGCATTTCGTTTCCTGGAGGCAGAGCACGTCGGGATCGAGCGCCCGCACCAGTTCCGCCAGCAGGGGCCGCCGCAGGCGGACGGAGTTGATGTTCCAGGTGGCGATGCGCAGCGGGCGCCGCGCGGGGGAGGATTTCGGCATCGGACAGATGAATAGGCCGCGCGGCGCGCTGCCGCTACCCGGCGGTTGCATTGGGCCGCAGGGCGGGCAGCGCAGCGGGTTGCAGATATGGCGGCTCTCGCCCGGCCGGCCGGATCCTACGGCGCCCTGGTCAGGGCTGGCCATCGGCACCGCAGGCCATTCCAGGGATGGTCCGCGGTACCATTTCGCAAGCCTACGGCCTCAGACGATCCGGGTGCGGACCTCGCCCACGCCCTCGACGAAGCCTTCCAGCAGGTCGCCCCGCTCCACCGCCGCCACGCCCTCCGGCGTGCCGGTCATGATGAGGTCGCCGGGCGCCAGCCGCACCAGGTGCGAGAGGTTGGAGATCACCTCCGGCACGCTCCAGATCAGCTTGGAGAGGTCGGAACTCTGGCGAACCTTGCCGTTCACCCGCAGCTCGATCTTCCCCTTCGAGGGATCGACGCCCTGCGCCGGCACCATGTCGCCCATCGGGGCGGAGAAGTCGAAGCCCTTGCCCATGTCCCAGGGGCGGCCGGTCTTCTTCGCCTCGTTCTGCAAATCGCGGCGGGTCATGTCGAGGCCGGCGCAATAGCCCCAGACATAGTTCAGCGCGTCGCCCACGCTGATATTCGCCCCAGCCGAGCCGATGGCCACCACCAGTTCCATCTCATGGTGCAGGGACTTGGTCATCGGCGGGTAGGGCATGTCCGCGCCGCGCACCACCAGCGCATCGGCCGGCTTGGTGAAGTAGAAGGGGGGCTCCCGGGTCGGGTCGCTGCCCATCTCGATCGCGTGTTCGGCATAGTTGCGGCCGACGCAGAAGATGCGGCGCACCGGGAACATCTGGCTGCTGCCCTTGATCGGCACGGCAGCCACCACCGGCGGGGTGATGACGTAATCGGACATCCCAGGAGTCTCCTCGGAGGCGAAGGGGGCGAGGCATAGCAGCGGCCGCCTGGCCCCGGAAGCCCGATTCCTTATGCAAATAGTTTCAGCGGCTATATATTAATTGCCGCATCAGTTGAAGTCGCGGCATAAAAAAAGCGCCCGGTCAGGGGGGTGACCGGGCGCCATTGTTGTAGTTTCCGATCGGAAAGGTCGGGCGAGCCGGCAGGGGATACCGGCATCGACCGCCGGCCTACTGGAGGCCGGCAAATGTAGATTAGCGCATTGTCCACAGGGACGCAAAAGCCGATTGCGCGGTGCAGCCATGCAACAGGCTCGGAAGAGTCGGTTTCGCGCAGGCTTGATCGGCGCGGCGTGCTATTCCGCAGCCTGTGGCAACTGGTGCCGCCTCGCCGCCCATGCCGCCGCCGCCTGGCCGAACATTTCGAACAACTGGCGGCTGACCGCGTCGCGCTCCCAGTCATATTCCGGGTGCCACTGCACGCCAAGGGCGAAACCGGGGGCGTCCTTCACCCGCACGGCCTCGATGGTCCCGTCCGGAGCCCAGCCCTCCGCCCGGAGGCGCGGGGCCAACCGGGCGATGCCCTGGTTATGCAGAGAGTTCACCGGCAGTTCCGTACTCCCGGCCAGTTCCGCGATCGGGCTGTCCGGCAGCAGGCGGACCATATGCGCTTTGGCCACCCGGACGCGAGCCAATTTCTGGTCCACCGGGGTGGAATGGTCGATCCGGCCCGGCAGGTCCTGGATGCGCTGGTCCAGGCTGCCGCCCAGGGCCACGTTCAGCTCCTGAAAGCCACGGCAGATCGCCAGCAGCGGCAGGCCGGCGGCGATGGCGGCGCGGATCAGCGGCAGGGTGGTGGCATCCCGCGCATGGTCCTCCGGCGTACCCTCCGCATGCGGCGGGCCGTCGTAATGCTCCGGGCAGACATTGGACCGGCTGCCGGTCAGGATCAGCCCGTCGAGGCGCGGCAGGATCTCCGATGCCAGGACCTCCCCGGCGGCGGGCAGGAGCACCGGGATGCCGCCGACCGGACCGAGCACGACGCGCACATAGCTGTCGGAGGCCGCATGATTCGGCGTCGCGAAGACACCGAAGGGCTTCACGCAGCAGGAAATGCCGATGAGGGGCTTCATCACGCTACGAAAATTGCGCGCGATTGCGGCACGATCAAGACGCAAACGCACCGGCCGTGCGGCGAATTGCGCATGGCCGCCATCTGCTCGCGGCCTATTGGATGCCAAGCTCCTCGCGGAAGCGCGGATCGTTGAAGTCGAAGAGCAAGGCCGGGTAGCGCCCGCCATATTCCTGCTGGAACAGGGTGACGCGCGTTTCATGCCCCTGCGCGTCCACTACCACCCATTGCTTGAGCTCGAATGGATTCTCGCTGAAGACGAGGGTGAGCCGGCCCTCCGCCGCATGACCGGTGCGATAGAGGGTGATGCCCACGAAGCCGCCGCTGCGCTCAACCCGGCTGACGGTCACGTCGCCGGACAGTTTCAGGTTGTCGCGCAGCAGCAGGCCGAGCGGAGTGGAGGAGAGCGGCAGGGTCGTCGCCTCCTTCATCACCTTGTCGAAATAGAAGAACTGGCCGTGGCTGGCGACCAGCAGCAGCGGCTCCGGCGGGTCGTATTCGAAGCGCATCCGGCCGGGACGGACGATCCAGGCGGTGCCTTCCGCCGAGGCGCCGTTCTGCGAGATCTGCAGGAAGCGCGCCTTGACGCTGCGCAGGTTGTTCAGCCAGGCCTCGGCGCGGGCGATATCGGCGCGGTCCTGGGCGGAGAGGGTCCCTTGGGCGGCAGCCGGCAGGGCGGCCAGCAGGACGGGCAGGGCGAGAAGGGTGCGGCGGTGCATGATCCGGAGATGTGGCCCGGAGCGGCGGCGGCGAAAACCCCCTCCCCCGCTCGCTTCGGCGCCGCGCTGGATCAGCGCCCCGGCATGTGGGCGCCGGGCATGGCGCCCGGCATCTGCACCACGCGATACCCCTCAGGCGGGCGGAAGCGGGCGGCATCCTGCGCACCATAGGTTACCTGCCTCGCCTCCATCCCGCCGCGATGTCCGTCATAGATGCCGCTGCTGCGCAGCATGACGCCATCCTTGGTGATGCAGGCCTCACCGCTGTTCTGCCCTTCCTGGAAGCGCCAGATGGTGCAGGAATGCCCGGCCACCGTCGCATCGCCGCCGCGGGTGAAGCGGGCCTTTTCGCCGATTTCCGGCAGGGCCGGGCCGCCGGCGCCGCCGGCGCCGCCGAGCGGCATCTGCATCACCACGCGCTGCGCATCCATGACCATGAAGGCGCGCTGGCTGCGCCGGTCCAGCACCGCCCAGCCCATACCGCCGGGCATGTCGGTGCGCAGCTTCTGCTCGGCACTGAGCCAGGAAACGCGCATCTCCTGCCCGTCCGCCTGCGGGCCGGTGAAGCGGTAGACCACGCTGACATCGCGCGTCGGGTAGAGGTTCGGGCGGTCCTGCGCCGTGGCAGGCAGGGCGGCGAGTACAGCGAGAAGCGCAGGGATCAGGGGGCGCATGGCGGGTCCCTTGCCGAAGGCCGGCGTCAAGCCTCGCCCACCTGCCGCCGCCGCGTCAATCGCGGAAGCGCCGCCAGGTCCGGCCTTCAGCCCCGCCCCCGCAGGCGCTCATAGACGAGCCGCGCCGCGGCGATGTCCTCGACGGCCATGCCGACGGACTCGAACACGGTCCGCGCCCCGGCCGGCACGGACTTCGTGCCCGCCAGGATCTCGCCCAGTTCGGCCTGGATCTCCGCGCCCGAGAGCCGCACATCCCCGGCCTCCCGCTGCACTGCCTCGCGCGAGTCCGCGACCACGAAGGCGCCAAGCATTGCCTCGCTGTCCAGCTCCCGCCCGTTCGAACCGTTCCAGCCGATCGCGTTCACATGCGCCCGTGGCGCGAGCCAGGCGCCGCGCAGCACCGGCTCCAGCGCCGAGGTCGCGGTGACGACCACATCCGCTCCACGCACCGCCTCCTCTGCCGAGGCCACCGCCACCGCCCCGACCTCGGCGGCGAGCCGCTCCGCACGCTCCGGCGTGCGGCCCCAGATCCGGACCTCGCGGAAATTCCGCACCAGTCGCAGCGCCTCCACATGCACCCGCGCCTGCACCCCGGTCCCGAGGATGGCGAGCACCGCGGCATCCGCGGCGGCCATCGCCCGGGTCGCCAGCGCCGAGGCCGCGGCGGTGCGCATCTCGGTGATCAGGCGCCCGTCCATGACCGCGAGCGGCTGGCCGGTTTCGGGGTGGAACAGCAGGATCGCCGCCAGATGCGTCGGCAGGCCGCGCGCCACATTGCCGGGATAGAAGGTGAAGCACTTCACCCCCACGCCAGCCTCGGCGCTCGCCACCGGCATGGCCGCGAAGAGGCCGCCATGGGGCTCGACCGGGAGGATCTGCCGCGCCGGCTGCGCCACCCGCCCGGCGGAGAAGGCGATGAGCGCGCGCTCCACCGCCGGGATCAGCTCCTCCATGTGGAGCACGGCGCGCACCTGCTCCTCGTCCAGATAAGGCAGCATCGCGGGCCTCCCCGTCGCTCGATCCGGTTCCCTGTCCCTGGGGCGGTATCGCATCGCCACTGGCCGCGGAAGGGGGCCATGGCCTCGCGGCGGGGCCTAGTCGTCGTTGCTCCGCCGCACCAGCACCTCGCGCTTGCCGACATGGTTGGCCGGGCCGACGATGCCCTCCTTCTCCATCTGCTCGATCAGCTTGGCGGCGCGGTTGTAGCCGATGGCCAAGTGCCGCTGGATGAAGGAGGTCGAGGCCTTGCCCTCGCGCGAGACCAGCGCCACCGCCTGGTCGAACAGCGCCTTCTCGCCATCCGAGGCACCGGCGATGCCGGAGAGCGAGAGGCCGCCGCCATCGCCGCCCAGTTCCTCCTCCGCCTCGGTGACTTCCTCGACATAGGCGGGCTCGCCCTGCTCGCGCAGGAATTCGACCACCCGCTCCACCTCGGCATCGGAGACGAAGGGGCCGTGCACGCGGCTGACGCGGCCACCGCCCGCCATATGCAGCATGTCGCCCTGGCCGAGCAGCTGCTCCGCCCCCTGCTCGCCCAGGATGGTGCGGCTGTCGATCTTGCTGGTGACCTGGAAGCTGATTCGCGTCGGGAAATTGGCCTTGATGGTGCCGGTGATGACATCCACCGAAGGCCGCTGCGTCGCCATGATGACATGGATGCCGGCGGCGCGCGCCATCTGCGCCAGGCGCTGCACCGCGGCCTCGATCTCCTTGCCGGCGACGAGCATCAGGTCCGCCATCTCGTCGATGACGACGACGATCATCGGCAGCGGCTCCAGCGCCAGGGGCTGGTCCTCGAAGACCGGCTTTCCGGTCTCCGGGTCGAAGCCCACCTGGACGCGGCGGGTCAGCACCTCGCCGCGCTTGCGGGCCTCCGTCACCTTCTCGTTGTAGCCGCCGATATTGCGGACGCCGAGTTGGGACATGGCGCGGTAGCGGCGCTCCATCTCCCGCACCGTCCATTTCAGGGCGCCGATCGCCTTGGGCGGCTCCGTCACCACGGGGGCCAGCAGATGCGGGATGCGGTCATAGACCGAAAGCTCCAGCATCTTCGGGTCGATCATGATGAAGCGGCACTCCTCCGGCGAGAAGCGCCAGAGCAGCGACAGGATCATGGTGTTGATCGCCACCGACTTGCCGGAGCCGGTGGTGCCCGCGATCAGCAGATGCGGCATGCGGGCCAGGTCGGCGATCACCGGCGCGCCGCCGATGTCCTTGCCGAGTGCCAGGGGCAGCCGGCCGGGATGGCGGATCCATTCCTCGTCGGCGAACATCTCGGCCAGATAGACCGTCTCCCGCTTCGCATTCGGCAGCTCGATGCCGATGACGTTGCGGCCGGGGACGGTGGCGATGCGCACCGCGGTGACATGCATGTTGCGGGCGATGTCGTCGGCGAGGCCGATGACCCGGGCGGATTTGGTGCCCGGCGCGGGCTCCAGCTCGTAGAGCGTGACCACGGGACCGGGATTGATGGCGGCGATGCGGCCGCGCACGCCGTAATCCTCCAGAACCTGCTCCAGCAGCCGGGCATTGGCTTGCAGGGCCTCCTCGGTCGGGCGGCCGGCGCGCTTCGCGGGCGGCTCCGCCAGCAGGGAGAGGGGCGGCAGGCGCCAGGGGCCTTCCTGCAGATCGAGCTTCTGCTGCCGGGCCATGCCGCCGCGCTTCGCGGGGGTGGCGGGGGCGGCGATCCGGGGCGGCGCGACAGGCGGGCGGTCCTCGGCGGGTGCATCCGGGGCCATGATGCGGGGTTCGGCGCGTTGCCGGCGCGGGCTCGCGGCGGCAGCATCGGCGGCGCGCAGCACGGCGGAGAGATCGGCGCCCGGCTCCGCCCGGCGGCCGGGACGGAAGCGGGACAGGCCACGGAAGAAGGAGGGGAAGGAGAGGCGTCCGACCAGGCTGGCGGCTCCCCGCGCCCCTGCGCCCCCGACCCGCGCCACACCGAGGGCGGAGCGGCGGGTGGCCCGGCCCAGCCGCAGCCACTCCCCGGGCGAGAGGCCGAGCGCGGCCACGAACAGCGCCAGTGCCGCCGCCGCCAGCACCCCATCCGCGATCACTAGGCCAAGGGGGCCGAGCACCGCCTCTCCCGCTTCGCCGATGCCGGCGGCAAGGATGCCGCCAATGACGCCGCCGGGCCCGGCCTGGGTGGGCCAGTCCCGCGGCAGGGGCGGCAAGGTCAGGGCTGCAGCCACCATCGGCAGCGCCGCCAGCAGCGCCGCGAGTCGGGCTGGAACCAGGCCGAGCCCCCGGTGCGTCGCCAGCCGCCAGGCCCAGGCCAGCAGGGCGAGGCCGGGCAGCGCGGCGCCCCAGCCGAAATGCTGCAGCAGCAGATCCGAGAGGATCGCGCCGAAGGGACCGGCCAGGTTGCGCGGCGGCTCAGTGGTCGCGGTGTTCCAGGAGGGGTCGGCCGGATTGTAGCTGGCCAGGGCGAGAAGCAGGGCGAGGCCGCCCAGCCCGCAGAGCAGGCCGAGCAATTCGGCAAGGCGCCGCTTCAGCAGGGTCTTGACGGCAGGGGAGGCGAAGCGGCGGACCCCGGTGAGGGTCCGGTCGGCGGTGACTCGGGACATCGTGCTCGCGGCAGTTCACAGACTGCCGCGAGTATACACCGGAAGCGGCTGTAACCGGCGGTTTTTTACCGGCGCCGGAAACCAGAACCTTCAGAAGGTCCGGGAGAGGGCGAACAGCACCCGCCCCTCACAGATACGCTGGCCCTGATCGGCGCGGTCCACCACCGGGGCGCAGTCGCGCTTGCGGATGTCGGTGCCGTACCAGGCCACCGAAGCCGTGACGCCGGCATAGATCTCCCGCGAGATCCCGATGGAGTACCAGAGGTAGTCGGGCGTGCCGAAGAAGCTGTTGCGCTCGATCCACTGATAGCCGAGCCGGGCGGAGGCGGTGAACTCGTAGGGGAGGGTCACATCCGCGCCGCCTTCGAGGTAGAAGCCGTCGCCGGACCGCCCGAAGAAATTCGGCGAGTAATTGAAGGCCGCCAGCAGCTTCACCGGCTCGATGGTGTAGCTCGCCTTCAGCGCGATCTCCTGGTACTCGTTCAACTGCGTGCCCGGCGCCTTGTCCTGACCGGGATAGAGATAGGCGATATAGCCGATATCCAGGGCTACCGGGCCCAGGTTGAAGCGGTAGCCGACGAGCAGGTCGAGTTCCTGCCGCGTGTCATTCCAGGGACTGGCCAGGAATTTCGCATTGGTGATGGCGGCACCGACATAGACGCCGCTCTCATGCTGGACGTCGAGGGTGCCCTGGAACGCCCAGTTGTTGCGCGTCTGGCTGATGCCGCGGAACAGGTAGTCGGAGGCGATGGTGGGTGTCGCCGTGACGGTCAGGCCGGCCTCCGGGATCTCGAAGGCCTCCGCCTTGCTCGCCGACAGCAGCGAAACCGCCATGACGGCTGCGCCGAGCAGCGAGGTCAGGGCAAGCCGGCCAGTCATTCCGGTTTTGTTACGCATCAGGTCAAGTCCCCCTCTCGCCGGCAAGGATGCCGCCGGCAGGCTTGGTCGATCTGTCGTGAGAAGCGCGGGGCAGGACGGGTCCCTCGCCTGCCCCACGCAGCGTGTTCAGGCGAGGCGCTCGCCGTGCTGGGTGACGTCGAGGCCTTCGCGCTCCTCCTCCTCGGGCACGCGCAGGCCGACCATCGCGTCCACGATCTTCAGCAGGATGAAGGTCCCGACGGCGGAGAAGGCGAAGACCGCGGCGGTCGCATAGAGCTGCAGGAGGAACTGCTGCAGGGAGCCGCTGGTGCCCTCCGGCGCCGCGGTGGTCGCGGAGAGCGCGCCGTAGGCGAAGACGCCGGTCAGCAGGCTGCCCACGATGCCGCAGACGCCATGCACGCCGAACGCGTCCAGGCTGTCGTCATAGCCGCAGGCATGCTTCAGCGCGGTGGCGCCCCAGAACCCCGCCAGGCCAGCCACCACGCCGATGAGCAGCGCCGGTGCCGGCAGCACGAATCCGGCAGCCGGGGTGATGGCGACCAGCCCCGCCACCGCGCCGGAAATCGCGCCGAGCACGCTCGGCTTCCCCCGCGTGGCCCACTCCGCGAAGATCCAGGCCAGCGCCGCGGCCGCGGCGGCAAGCTGCGTCACCAGCATGGCCATGCCGGCACGGGCACCGGCGCCCAGGGCGGAGCCAGCGTTGAAGCCGAACCAGCCGACCCAGAGCAGGGAAGCGCCGATGACCGCCAGCGCCAGGTTGAAGGGCGCCATGTTCTCCTGCCCGTAGCCCATCCGCTTGCCGACCACGATGGAGCAGACGAGCCCCGCGACGCCCGCATTGATGTGCACCACCGTGCCCCCGGCGAAGTCGAGCGCGCCGAGGCCGAAGATCCAGCCATTCGGGTGCCAGACCCAATGCGCCACCGGGGCATAGACCAGCAGCGACCAGAGGATGGTGAACACCAGCAGGGCGCTGAAGCGCATCCGGTCCGCGAAGGCCCCGGTGATCAGCGCCGGCGTGATGATGGCGAAGGTCATCTGGAACGTCAGGAAGACGGTCTCCGGGATGGTCATCGCCACCGCCGCATCGCCGCTGCCCAGCGTGAAGGGCTTGTCCCAGTTCTTCTCCAGCCCGGCCAGGAGCAGGCGGGAAAGGTCGCCGATCCAGGCATTGCCCTCGCCGAAGGCCAAGCTGTAGCCGGCCACCATCCAGACCACCGAGACGAGCGCCGCGATGGAGAAGCTCTGCATCATGGTGGCGAGCACGTTCTTCTTGCGCACCATGCCGGCATAGAACAGGGCCAGGCCGGGAATGGTCATCAGCAGCACGAGCCCGGTGCTGGTCAGCATCCAGGCGGTGTCACCAGTATCGATCGCCGGACCATCCTGGGCCAGGGCCGGCGTCGCGGCGAACAGCGCCGCGGCCACACCGGCAAGCACGCGTCCGATCATGCCGTGGCGCAAAGCGGGCCGCTTCGTGCCAAGCGCGTGGATCGGCCGCGCACCATCTGCGCGTGCAAGCATCCTCATCCTCTTCTTTCCCATGGTCACTACAGCAATGCGGCGGCGCTAGAGCGCCGCCGCACCGGTCTCGCCGGTGCGGATGCGGAGCGTCCGCTCCACATCCAGCACGAAGATCTTTCCGTCGCCGATCTTTTCGGTGCGCGCCGTCGTGGCGATCGCCTCGACCATGTCGTCCACCCGGTCGTTCGGCACGACGAGCTCGATCTTGATCTTGGGTACGAAGCTCACCTGGTACTCGGCACCGCGGTAGATCTCCGTCTGTCCCTTCTGGCGGCCGAAGCCCTTCACTTCGGTCACCGTCATGCCCTGCATGCCGAGTGCGGAAAGCGCTTCGCGCACCTCGTCCAGCTTGAAGGGCTTAATGAAGGCCATGATCAGCTTCATCGGCCCGGGGTCCTCCTGCGAAAGCTGCCGGCTTGCTGCTTTCAAATCCCGTGCCAGAGCGGAGTCCGGCCCTCCCGGCCGCCCCCGCGGCTTCGCGGCGCGAATCCGCCTGAAATTTGTGCAGGTACCGGGCAGGATGCAGGCGGCGGGCGGATGGACCGGAAGCGCCAGGACTGGCATGAAGCGCCGCATGACGGAGACGCTGGAGGTCGCGGCCTGCATCATCGGTGCCGGCCTGGTTGGTGCCACCCTGGCCGCCACCCTGGCCGCGGGCGGCGTGCCCTGCGCGGTGGTGGACAGCCAACCCCTGCCGCCTATGGAACTGCCGGAATTCGACGGCCGCGCCTATGCCATCGCCCTGACGTCCAAGCGGCTGCTGGAGGCATCCGGCATCTGGTCCCGCCTGCCGGAGCCGCCCTGCCCGATCGAGCGGATCCGCGTCGCCGATGGCCGCCCGGGGGAGCCGGCCTCACCCCTCACCCTGCATTTCGAGGCGAGCGAGGTCGGGCCGGAGCCCTTCGGCTTCATGGTGGAGGCCCGGGCACTGCGCGTCGCCCTGAACGCGCAACTGCCGAACCTGCCGAATCTGCGCGTCTTCGCCCCGGCGAGGGCGGAGGTGGAACGCCGGGCGGAGGGCGTCACGCTGCGCCTCTCCACCGGCGAAATCATCCAGGCCCGGCTGGTGGTGGGGGCGGAGGGGCGGAACAGCCCGCTGCGCCGCCAGGCCGGGATCCGCGCCGCGGTGCTGGACTACCACCAGATCGGCATGGTCGGCGCCTTCGCGCATGAGAAGCCGCACAACAATGTCGCGCTGGAGCAATTCCTGCCCAACGGCCCCTTCGCGCAATTGCCGCTGAACGGGCCGGGCAGCTTCGGCACGGCGGAATTCCCGAACGCCTCCGCCTTCGTCTGGGCCGACAAGACGGAGATCGCCCGGCGGATGCTGGCGCTGGACGATGCGGCCTTCGGGCGGGAGCTGCGGCGGCGGCTCGGCGACCATCTCGGCGAGATCCGGCCGGTCGGGCGGCGCTGGTCCTATCCCTTGTCCGCCCTGCATGTCTCGCGCTGGTACGACACCCGCCTGGCCTTGGTGGGGGATGCGGCGCATGGGGTGCATCCGATCGCCGGACAGGGGCTGAATCTCGGCTTCCGCGATGTGGCCGCCCTGGCGGAGCTGGTGATGGAAGCCTGGAACGGCGGCGAGGATCCGGGCAGCCCGGCGTTACTCGCCCGCTACCAGGCAAGGCGGCGGCCGGACACCTTGATGATGCTCTCCGGCATGCACGCTCTGGAGCGGCTGTTCAGCAACGACATCACGCCGGTCCGCTGGGCGCGAAGGCTCGGCATCGCGGCGGTGGACCGGATGCCAGGGCTGAAGCGCGCCTTCGCCCGGCAGGCCATGGGGCTGGGGCCGGGCGTCACCGGCCTGCTGGCGGGGCAAGGGCTGGTCCCCGGCCCCGCGCACTGAGGCCGGCCCGCGGACGCGCTACCGCATGCCGCCGCCCGCGCCGCCGCCACCTCCGCCGCCCTGGCTGCCGCTCGTGCCTTCCGGGAAATTCGGGTCGGCGCCGATATAGTAGTTCCGGTTGATGCCACCGGGGCCATAGCCCTGGGGACTCAGCCAGGGCGGGCTGGTCGCGGTGCTGCCGATCGGCGTCGAAGCCACCGAGCGACTCGGCGGCTGGTTGGCGCAGGCGCCAAGCAGGGAGAGCAGGGCAACACCCCCTGCCACTCCAAGGGCGGCCGTGATGCTCCGGGGCGGGCGGTTCGGCATGGGTGCTCCTGACGCGGGGCGGCAATCCGGCGAAGCCAGAACGCCGCAGCCCGGCCGGGTTCCCGCCCGGCTCAGCCCCCGAGCGCCGTCTTCACCATCGGACCGGCCTTGGCGAGATCCATGGTCGCCGCGTGCTTCGCCCGCAGCACACCCATGACCTTGCCCATGTCCTTCACGCTGGCGGCGCCGGTTTCGGCGATGGCATCGCGGATCGCAGCCTGCATGGCGGCCTCGTCCATCTGCTGCGGCAGGAAGGATTCGATGACCCGGATCTCGGCCTCCTCCTTGTCCACCAGGTCCTGCCGGCCGCCCTGGCGGTAGAGTTCGGCGCTCTCCCGCCGGCTCTTCACCATGCCGCGCAGCATGGCGGCGATCTGCTCATCCGGTACCTTCTCGACGCCGGAGGGGCGGGCGGCGATGTCCACCTCCTTCAGCTTCGCAATGATCATGCGGATGGTGGAGGTCCGTGCCGCATCGCCGGCCTTCATGGCGGCCTTCATCTCTTCGGTGAAGCGGCTGCGCAGGTCCTCGGCCATGGCTGGGCTCTCCTTTCCGGTCATGGGCGGCTGTAGCATGGGGGCCGGACAGGCGGGAGGCGGCTGGGAAGTTTTTTCCCAGCCCGCGGGTTTGCATTGATTTGGGAAAGCTTTTCCCACATAACCGGGCCATGCGGACGGTCGAAGACATCATCGCCCTGCTCGGCGGCCCGGAAGCCGCGGCGCAGCGTTGCGGCATCGGCACGGAGGCGGTGCGCAAATGGCGCCAGTCCCGCGCCATCCCGGCCCGGCACTGGCCAGCCATTCTCCGGGTCACCGGCCTGCCCTTGTCCGAGATTCCCGGCGCCCCCATCGCGGAGACCTTCATGCAGAGCCCCGACACGACCCCGGCCGGCGAGGCCGATCTCCGCGTGCCCGAGGGGGCGAGTGCCGCCCTCGTCCTGGATGACGGCACGGTGTTCTGGGGCCGCGGCTTCGGCGCCTTCACCCCGGCAGGGGGCGCCCCGGTGGGCGAGGTCTGCTTCAACACCGGCATGACCGGCTATCAGGAGACGCTGACCGACCCCTCCTATGCCGGGCAGATCATCACCTTCACCTTCCCGCATATCGGCAATGTCGGGGCGAACCCCGAGGATATCGAGGCCACCACCCCTGCCGCCCGCGGGCTGGTGGTGAAGCAGGATTTGACCGAGCCGGCCAATTGGCGCGCCACCCGCCACCTGGACGACTGGCTGAAGAGCCACGGCGTGCCGGGCATCGCCGGAGTGGATACCCGCGCCCTGACCGTCCGCATCCGTGATGCCGGGGCGCCGAATGGCGTGCTCTGCTACCCGGCGGACGGGAAATTCGACATCCAGGCGCTGCGCGCCCAGGCCCGCGCCTGGCCGGGGCTGGTGGGGATGGACCTGGCCAAGGAGGTCTCCTGCCGCCAGCCCTACCGCTGGGACGAGACGGAATGGGCCTGGCCGCAGGGATTCGGCCGACAGACCGCGCCGAAGCACAAGGTCGTCGCCGTGGACTTCGGCGCCAAGCGCAACATCTTGCGCTGCCTCGCCGCCGCGGGCTGCGAGGTGACGGTGGTGCCGGCAACGGCGACGGCGGAGGAGATCCTGCGGCATCAGCCGGATGGCGTCTTCCTCTCCAACGGTCCCGGCGACCCGGCGGCGACGGCGGAATACGCCGTGCCGGCCATCCGGCAGGTGCTGGAGAAGCGGGTGCCGGTCTTCGGCATCTGCCTCGGCCACCAGCTTCTCAGCCTGGCGCTGGGGGCGAAGACCTATAAGCTGGCGCGCGGCCATCGCGGCGCCAACCAGCCGGTGAAGGACCTGGTCACGGGCAAGGTGGAGATCACCAGCCAGAACCACGGCTTCGCGGTGGACGAGAAGACACTGCCCGCCACCGTGAAGGTGACGCATGTGTCGCTCTTCGACGGCTCGAACGAGGGCGTCGCCTGCACCGATCGCCCGGCCTTCTCCGTGCAGTACCACCCGGAAGCCTCGCCGGGCCCGAGCGACAGCCATTACCTGTTCCATCGTTTCGTCGAGATGATCAAGAGGGAGAAGGCCGCATGACCGCCCTATTCGACCTGCACGGCCGCGTCGCCCTGGTGACGGGCGGTAATGGCGGAATTGGCCTGGGGCTCGCGCGCGGCCTGACGCGCTGCGGCGCCAGCGTGATGGTCGCCGGCCGCAATGCGGAGAAAAACGCCGCGGCGGTGGCCGAGCTGAACGCGCTGGATGGGCCGGCGGACTCGGTGGTGGCGGACATCACCGATCCCAAGGCGATCGAGGCGATGGTGGCGGCCACTGTCAAGCGCTTTGGCCGGCTGGACATCCTGGTGAACAATGCCGGGATCAACATCCGCAAGCGGCCGGAGGAATTCTCCCTGGCCGAATGGCGCGAGGTGATCGACACCAACCTGACCAGCGCCATGCTGGCCAGCCAGGCCGCCTATCCGCACCTAAAGGCAAGCGGGCATGGGCGGGTCATCAACAACGGCTCCATGCTCTCGATCTTCGGCCTGCCCTTCACCGCAGCCTATGGCGCCAGCAAGGGTGGCGTGGTGCAGTTGACCAAGTCGCTCGCCGTGGCCTGGGCGAAGGACGGCATTACGGTGAACTGCATCCTGCCGGGCTGGATCGACACGGATCTGACCAGGCGCGCACGAGAGCAGGTGACGACTCTGCACGACAACGTGCTGGCGCGCACGCCCATTGGCCGCTGGGGCGATCCGAAGGATTTCGAGGGCATCGCCGGCTTCCTGGCGAGCGATGCCAGCGCCTTCATCACCGGCGTCGCGATCCCGGTGGATGGTGGGTTCTCGGTGAACGGCTAGCAAGGCATGCCCGACAGCGTCACCCTTCTGGCCTTTGCGGCGATTGCGCTCGGCATGGTGCTCACGCCCGGGCCGAACATGCTCTATCTCATCAGCCGCAGCATCACCCAGGGCCGCCTGGCCGGCCTGATGTCCCTGGCCGGGGTGGCGCTGGGCTTCGTTGTCTACATGCTGTGCGCCGCCTTCGGCATCACCGCCCTGGTGATGGCGGTGCCCTTCGCCTATGACGCGCTGCGCTTCGCTGGTGCAGCCTATCTTGCCTGGCTTGCCTGGCAGGCATTCACCGGGCGAGCTGCCCCCTTCGCGGCACGCGAATTGCCCCGGCACGGCGCCGCCCGGCTCTTTGCCATGGGGTTCCTGACGAACCTGCTCAATCCGAAGATCGCGGCGATGTACCTCTCCCTGCTCCCGCAATTCGTCGATCCGGGGCGGGGCAGCGTACTGGCGCAATCAGTGACGCTTGGGTTCGTGCAGATCCTGATCAGCGTGGCGGTGAATGGACTGATCGTGCTGAGCGCCGCGCAGGTGGCAAGCTTTCTGGGTGGCCGCCCCCTCTTCGCCCGGCTGCAGCGCTGGCTGATGGGGACGGTGCTCGCGGGGCTGGCCGCGCGCCTGGCATTCGAGCCGCGCCCCTGATGCCCTCGCTCCACACGATCCTCGTCTTCGCCGCGCTGTCGCTCGGCCTGGCGCTGACGCCCGGGCCGAACATGCTCTATCTCGTCTCGCGCAGCCTGGCGCAGGGGATCGGGGCGGGGATGGTTTCCCTGGTCGGCTGCCAGGTCGGGTCGCTCGTCATCATGCTCTGCGCGGCGGCGGGCATCACTGCGGCGCTGCTAGCGGTTCCCTATGCCTGGGACGTGCTGCGGCTGGGCGGCGCAGCCTATCTCGCCTTCCTCGCATGGCAATGCCTGCGGCCGGGCGGGCGACCGCTCTTCGCGCCGCGGCCGATGCCGCGGGAGCCGGCGGGGCGCCTGCTCGGCGTCGGCTTCGCCACGGCGGTGCTGAACCCGAAGGTGGCGCTGTTCTACATGGCGGTGCTGCCACCCTTCATCGATCCGGCGCGCGGCAATGTGCTCCTCCAGGGGGTGATACTCGGCGTGGTGCAGATCGCGGTCTGCACGGCTTCCGATACGGCGCTGGTCTGGGGCGCGGGTGGCATCGCCCGCTTCCTCGGCACGCGTCCCGCCTGGATGGCGGTGCAGCGCTGGGTGCTGGGCGGCGCGCTGGCACTGCTTGCGGTGAAGCTGGCGACCGAAGAAGGGCGGCGCTGAGATGGCCGGATTGTCGCTGCCGGCGCTCGGCCTCTTCGCGCTGGCCTATTCCGGGCTGGTGCTGTTCGGGCTGGCCAATGCGCTGCGAAGGCTCTACCCGCCGCAGCGCGCTGCCTGGACCGCCCTCCTCCTCTCCGCCACCGTCCATGGCGTGAGCGTCTTCCTGGCCGATCCCGAACGGCGCCTGCCGCTGACCCTGTTCTGGCTGCTGCCGCACCTGCTGATGCTGCCGCTCCTCCTGCTGGCTGCACGCCGGCAGCAGCAGTCCTGACCCCTGCCCTTCCCGACCGGATAACCCGACCATGCCGAAGCGTACCGACATCAAGTCCATCCTCATCATCGGCGCCGGCCCGATCGTCATCGGCCAGGCCTGCGAGTTCGACTATTCCGGCGCCCAGGCCTGCAAGGCGCTGCGGTCGGAGGGCTATCGCGTCATCCTGGTGAACTCCAACCCGGCCACGATCATGACCGATCCCGGCCTGGCGGACGCCACCTATATCGAGCCGATCACGCCGGAGATCGTCGAGAAGATCATCGCCAAGGAGCGGCCGGATGCCGTACTGCCCACCATGGGCGGGCAGACCGCGCTGAACACGGCGATGAAGCTCGCCGCCGCCGGCGTGCTGGAGAAGTATGGCTGCGAGCTGATCGGCGCCAGGGCCGAGGTCATCGACAAGGCCGAGGACCGGCAGAAATTCCGCGATGCCATGGCGAAGATCGGCATCGAGAGCCCACGCAGCGCCATCGCCCACAGCATGGCCGAGGCCTGGGAAGGGCTGGAGCATGTGAGGCTGCCCTGCGTCATCCGCCCCAGCTTCACCCTGGGCGGCACCGGCGGCGGCATCGCCTACAACCGCGAGGAATTCGAGCAGATCGTGGCCGCCGGCCTCGACGCCTCCATGACCAAGGAGGTGCTGATCGAGGAAAGCGTCCTCGGCTGGAAGGAGTTCGAGATGGAGGTGGTCCGCGACAGGGCGGACAACTGCATCATCGTCTGCTCCATCGAGAACCTGGACGCGATGGGCGTGCATACCGGCGACAGCATCACCGTCGCCCCGGCGCTGACCCTGACCGACAAGGAATACCAGCGCATGCGCGATGCCTCCATCGCCTGCCTGCGCGAGATCGGCGTGGATACCGGCGGCTCGAACGTCCAGTTCGCGATCAACCCGGCGGACGGCCGCATGGTCATCATCGAGATGAACCCGCGCGTGTCGCGCAGCTCCGCGCTGGCATCGAAGGCCACCGGCTTCCCCATCGCCAAGGTCGCGGCGAAGCTGGCGGTCGGCTACACGCTGGATGAGCTGGCGAACGACATCACCAAGGTCACGCCCGCCAGCTTCGAGCCGACCATCGACTATGTCGTGGTGAAGATCCCCCGCTTCACCTTTGAGAAGTTCCCCGGCACGCCCGCGACCCTCACCACCAGCATGAAGTCGGTGGGCGAGGCCATGGCCATCGGCCGCAGCTTTGCCGAAGCCTTGCAGAAGGGACTGCGCAGCCTGGAAACGGGACTCTCCGGCCTGGACGAGGTGGCCGCCCCCGGCGATGGCAGCGCCCAGGCCTTCCATGCGGCACTGGCGACGCCCAAGCCCGACCGCGTGCTGATGGCGGCCCAGGCCATGCGCGCCGGCGTCTCGCTTGAGGAAATCCACGAAGCCTGCAAATTCGACCCCTGGTTCCTGCGGGAGATCGAGAAGATCGTCCAGGCGGAGCGGGAGGTGAAGACCGGCGGCCTGCCGCGGAACGCGACGGCGCTGCGTCGCCTGAAGGCGCTCGGCTTCTCCGACCGGCGCCTGGCGCAGCTTGCCGGCGTGAAGGAAGCGGATGTGCAGGCCTTGCGCAACATGCTCGGCGTGCATCCTGTCTACAAGCGCATTGACACCTGCGCCGCGGAATTCGCCTCCGAAACGCCCTACATGTACTCCACCTATGAGGGCGGCTTCGGCACCCCGGTCTGCGAGAGCCGGCCGACCGACCGGAAGAAGATCGTCATCCTCGGCGGCGGCCCGAACCGCATCGGCCAGGGCATCGAATTCGACTATTGCTGCGTCCACGCCGCCTATGCGCTGAAGGAGGCCGGGTTCGAGACCATCATGGTCAACTGCAACCCGGAAACCGTCTCCACCGACTACGACACCTCCGACCGCCTGTATTTCGAGCCGCTGACCGGCGAGGACGTGATCGCCCTGATCCGCAAGGAACAGGAGAAGGGCGAACTGCTCGGCTGCATCGTGCAGTATGGCGGCCAGACGCCGCTCAAGCTCTCCCAGGCGCTGCACAAGGCGGGCATCCCCATCCTCGGCACCAGCGCCGAGGCCATCGACATCGCCGAGGACCGGGAGCGCTTCCAGCAATTGCTGAGGGGCCTCGGCCTGAAGCAGCCACAGAACGGCACCGCCCGCACGCTGGAGGAAGCGGAGCAGGAGGCGGAGCGCATCGGCTATCCGGTGGTGGTCCGCCCCAGCTATGTCCTTGGCGGCCGCGCCATGGAGATCGCGCACAACCGCGAACAACTCCTGCGCTTCGGGCAGGAGGCGGTGAAAGTCTCCGGCGAGAACCCGATCCTCATCGACCAGTACCTGGCCGATGCGATCGAGGTGGATGTGGACTGCATCGCGGATAGTGAGGGCGCGGTCTATGTCGCCGGCGTCATGGAGCATATCGAGGAAGCCGGCATCCATTCCGGCGACAGTGCCTGCTCCCTGCCGCCCTATTCCCTGCCGCCTGCCATCGTCACCGAGCTGAAGGCGGAGACGGAAAGCATGGCCCGCGCCCTGAAGGTGCGCGGTCTGATGAACGTGCAGTATGCGGTGAAGGACGGGGAGATCTTCGTGCTGGAGGTGAACCCCCGCGCCTCCCGCACCGTGCCCTTCGTCGCCAAGGCGACGGGCGTGCCGGTGGCCAAGATCGGCGCCCGCGTCATGGCCGGGGCGAAGCTGTCCGAATTCGATCTGGACGATGCCGCCATCAGCCGGCATGTGGCGGTGAAGGAGGCGGTCTTCCCCTTCAACCGCTTCCCCAATGTGGACGTGATCCTCGGCCCGGAGATGAAATCCACGGGCGAGGTGATGGGCCTGGATGCCAGCTTCGAGCGCGCCTTCGCCAAGTCCCAGCTTGGCGCCGGGGTGAAGCTGCCGCTTTCCGGCACCGCCTTCATCTCGGTGAAGGACAGCGACAAGGCGGCGGCGGTGGTGTTGGCGCGGCGGCTGCTGGACATGGGCTTCGCCGTTGTGGCCACCCGCGGCACCGCCGCCCGCATTCGGGAGGCCGGCCTGCCCTGCCAGGTGGTGAACAAGGTGCTGGAAGGCCGGCCGCATTGCGTGGATGCGATCAAGTCCGGCGACATCCAGCTGGTCATCAATACGACCGGCGGCGGGCAGTCGGTGGCGGATAGTTTCGACATCCGCCGCTCCGCCTTGACGCACGGGGTGCCACATTACACCACGGCGGCCGGCGCGCGGGCGGCGGTCCATGCCATCGCCGCCCTTCGGGCCGGGACCCTTGATGTAGCGCCCCTCCAGTCCTATTTTGACCGTTCATTCTGATGCGAGCGGGGGCCGCGGCCGGAAAATCCGTGCCCCCGCCGCTTCTGTTTACCCCGCCATCATGGTCCGCAACACCGCCATTGGCGGGGTTGGGTCGAAGGAAGGGCTTGCCGTGCAGAAGTTCCCCATGACCGCCGAAGGTCTGGCGAAGCTGGAAGAGGAGCTGAAGCAGCTTAAGACCGAGGAGCGTCCGGCAGTGATCCGGGCGATTGCCGAGGCCCGTGCCCATGGCGACCTTTCTGAGAATGCCGAGTACCACGCCGCCCGCGAGCGCCAGTCCTTCATCGAGGGCCGGATCGCCGAGCTGGAGGCGATCATCCCGGCCGTCGAGGTGATCGATACCTCCAAGCTCTCCGGCGACCAGGTGAAATTCGGCGCCCGCGTCACGATCGTGGACGAGGAGACCGAGGAGGAGAAGACCTACCGCATCGTCGGCGCGCATGAGGCCGATATGAAGGTAGGGTCCATCTCCATCTCCTCCCCTCTCGCCAAGGCCCTGATCGGCCGGAGGGTGGGCGACAGCGTTGAGGTGCCGGCGCCGGGCGGCGCCCGCGCCTATGAGATCACCGACGTCCAGTTCGGCTGAAGGCAATCCCAGCTCATGACCAGCCTTGCCAGAGGCACGGCGGCGCCCGCCGCCGTGCCGGCCGTCAGCCTCGCCGATGTGCAGGCGGCCGCCACCCGCATCCGCGGCACGGTCCTGCGCACGCCCACCATTCCCTCCGATGCGATTTCCCGTGTGGCAGGCTGCCGGCTCTTCCTCAAGCTCGACAACCTACAGCCCACCGGGGCCTTCAAGGAACGCGGCGCGGCCAACCGCATCGCCCTGCTGACGCCGCGGGAGCGGGAGGCCGGCGTCATCGCCATGTCCGCCGGCAACCATGCCCAGGCGGTGGCGCGGCATGCGGCGCTGGCCGGCATCGCCGCCACCATCGTCATGCCGAAATTCACCCCGGCGACCAAGGTGGTCCGCACCGAGGGCTGGGGCGCCCGCGTGGTCCTGCACGGGGAAACCCTGGCCGAGGCCGCCGCCCATGCGCATGAGCTGGCGCTGCGCGAGGGCTTGACCTTCATCCATCCCTATGACGATCCCGGCATCATCGCCGGCCAGGGGACGCTCGCGTTGGAGATGCTGGAGGACGCGCCGGCCATCGAGGCGCTGGTCTTCCCCGTGGGCGGCGGCGGCATGCTGGCCGGCTGCGCCGCCGCGGCGCGCGGGCTGCGCCCCGGCATCCCGATCTTCGGCGTGGAGGTGGAGGGCTATCCGGCCATGGCGCAGCGCCTGGCAGGCGCCCCGGTCGCGGTCGGCGGCCCCACCATCGCCGAGGGCATCGCGGTGCGCGACATCGGCGAAATGCCGCTCGCGATGGTTCGCCGCTTCGGCATCGAGGTGCTGGTGGTGCCGGAGCGTGCCGTGGAGCATGCCATTGCCCTCCTGGCGGAAGGCGCCAAGGTGGTGGCGGAGGGCGCCGGCGCCGCCGGGCTGGCGGCGATCCTGGCCTTCCCCGAGCGCTTCGCCGGCCTGGCGGTGGGCACCGTGGTCTGCGGCGGCAACATCGACGCGCGCATCCTGGCCAATGTCCTGCTGCGCAACCTGCTGCGGGACGGCCGTATCCTGCGCCTCAGCATGGACATCCCGGACCGCCCCGGCGTGCTGGCCGACATCGCCACTCGCGTCGCCGCTGCCGGCGGCAACGTAATCGAGGTCTCGCACCAGCGCCTCTTCGCCGCCCCCTCCGTGCAGAGCGCGGAGCTGGAGCTGATGATCGAGGTGCGCGACACCGCCCAGGGCGACGCCATCGTGGCGGCGCTGGAGGCGGCGCAATATGTGGTGCGGCGGGGCTGCAGCGCGCCCGTCCGGTCCTGACCGGCGGGGCCGCCCGCTTCAGGATTCCGGCTTCGCCAGCAGGGACAGGCAGTCGAGCTTCGGCACGCCGCCCCAGTCGATGACCCGCTGGCGCAGCACCATCAGGCCCTCCTTCACCGCGTAGTGCCGCATCAGCGGCTGCGACATGAAGGCGCGGCAGTGCGGCGTAGTCCGCCAGTCATCCCCGTCCTGGTAGTTGGAGTGGTGCAGGAAGGCGCGCCCGCCAGGCACCAGCACGCGCCGTGCCTCCGCCAGATAGGCGCGCACCACGTCGCTGTCGAAATGCACCATGGCGTCGAAGCAGTAGAGCAGCGTGACCGTGCCGGCAGGCACGTCGCGCAGGTCGTAGCCATTGTTGACCAGATAGGTGATGCGCGGATCGCTGCCGAATCGCTTGCGACAGATCCCGATATTGCCGGGCTGGATGTCCACCAGGATCAGCCGCTGCGCTAGGGGCAGCAGCATGGCGGCGTTACGCCCATGGCCGGTGGCGAGGTCCAGCACGCAGGTGAAGTCGCTGCCGCGGATGAAGGGCTCGATCATGTCTGCCCAGATCTGCTGCATCACCGGCTCGGCCGCGGCGAAATAGGGATTCTCCGGGATCCAGGGGTCGCCGGAATAGCGGGCGGCGGCATCCAGCGCGGCCTCGCCGACCAGGGCACGTGGCGGATAGCTGCTCGGCGTCTCGGCCATCATTCCCTCGGGCTGCGACATCGGGCTGGCGAATAGCAGGTTCAGCCGCCCACCGGCACCCCGGCCTCGTCCTTCGCGGTGCGGATGGTCTGCAGGGTCTGCACCCGCGCCACCGGCTCCAGCGCGGTCAGGCGGGAGGTCAGGGCGTTCTCATGCGCCGTGTCGCGCGCCACCAGCCGCAGCAGGAAGTCGCCGCCGCCGCGGATCATGTGGCACTCCCGCACCTCCGGCCATTCCAGCACCGTGGATTCGAAGGCGGTGAGCACCGCCTCCTTCTGGCTCTCCAGCCCGACCAGGGCGAAGAAGGTGATCTCGTAGCCCAGCGACACCGGGTCCAGGTCGGCATGGTAGCCACGGATGACCCGCTCCTCCTCCAGCCGACGGACGCGGCGGAGGCAGGGTGGGGCCGAGAGGCCCACCCGGCGGGCCAGCTCCACATTGGTCATCCGGCCGTCCCGTTGCAGCTCCGCCAGGATCTGGAGGTCGACTTCGTCCAGGGAGGGGGCGTGTCCGGTCGGCATGATCCCGTGTTTCATTGCGGTCGTCCGATGTCGGGCGCAATATCATTGCCCCCCGCCAAGGCTGCAAGGCTCCCGCTTGCGGTTCGGCCCTGGCTCCCAATTATGCTGCATCCGTTCATTCCGCCGGGAATCGTCCAGTGCCCGACACCCACCATACGCGCCTCCTCATCCTCGGCGCCGGCCCCGCCGGCTACACGGCGGCGATCTATGCCGCGCGGGCCGGGCTGAAGCCCCTGGTCGTGGCCGGGCTGCAACCCGGCGGCCAGCTCACCATCACCACAGATGTCGAGAATTATCCGGGCTTCGCCGAGCCCATCCAGGGCCCCTGGCTGATGGACCAGTTCAAGGCCCAGGCCGAGCATGTCGGCGCCGGCATCGTCCAGGACGTGATTACCCAGGTTGACCTCTCCGCCCGCCCCTTCCGGACGGTAGGCGACTCGGGGGACACCTATCTGGGCGATTCGCTGATCATCGCCACAGGCGCCCAGGCGCGCTGGCTCGGCATCCCGGGAGAGAAGGAGCTGTCCGGCTTCGGCGTCTCCGCCTGCGCCACCTGCGATGGCTTCTTCTTCCGCGGCAAGGAGGTCGCCGTGATCGGCGGCGGCAATACCGCGGTCGAGGAGGCGCTCTACCTTTCGAACCTGGCGAAGCAGGTCACCCTGATCCACCGCCGGGACAGCCTGCGAGCGGAGCGCATCCTGCAGCAGCGCCTCTTCGCCACGAAGAACGTGACGGTGATCTGGGACAGCGTGGCGGAGGAGGTGCTGGGCACAGAAGGCAAGCTCCGCGCCGTCCGGGCGCTCGCGATCCGCAACGTGAAGACCGGTGAGCGCCGGGAACTGCCCCTGGACGGCGTTTTCGTCGCCATCGGCCACGATCCGGCGACGGCGTTGTTCAAGGGCCAGATCGAGATGGATGCGGAGGGCTACATCCTGACCACCCCCGGCAGCACCCGCACCAGCGTCCCGGGCGTCTTCGCCGCCGGCGACGTGCAGGACAAGATCTTCCGCCAGGCCGTCACCGCCGCCGGCACCGGCTGCATGGCGGCGCTGGAGGCGGAGAAATGGCTCGCCCACATGCCGGCGGACGCCCCCGCCGTCGAAGCCTGGACCTGAGCCATCCATGCCGCTCGACTGGGACAAGCTCCGCGTCTTCCACGCGGTCGCAGAGGCCGGCAGCTTCACGCATGCCGGCGAGATCCTGAACCTCAGCCAGTCCGCCGTCTCCCGGCAGATTCAGGCGCTGGAGGAATCGCTGCAGGTGCCGCTGTTCCACCGGCACGCCCGCGGCCTGATCCTGACCGAGCCGGGGGAGACACTGAACCGCACGGTGCGCGAGGTCTTCGCCAAGCTGGCGATGACCGAGGCGCTGCTGACCGAAAGCCGGGAACGCCCGGCCGGGCGGCTGAAGATCACCAGCACCACCGGCTTCGGCAGCACCTGGCTGGCGCCGCGGCTGGGCCGCTTTCTGGAGCTCTATCCGGAAGTCAGCGTGACCCTGCTGCTGGACGACTCGGACCTGGACCTGGCGATGCGCGAGGCCGACGTCGCGATCCGCATGCACGCGCCACGCCAGCCGGATCTGATCCAGCGCCATCTGGCGGCCTTCGGCTGGCGGGTCTGCGGGGCGCCCTCCTACCTCAAGACGCATGGCATCCCGCAGCGGGCGGAGGATCTGGACGCGCACCGCATCATCTGCTGGGGCGAGCACCGGCCGCCGATCGACGAGGTCAACTGGCTGGCCGAGGCCGGCCGCCGCCCCGGCGCCCCGCGCCGCGCCGCGGTAGAGGTGAACAGCCTGACCGGCATGCTGCGGGCAGTGCAGAGCGGCCTCGGCCTGGCTGCCCTGCCGGACTACATGGGATCGGAGCTGGACGGGCTGGTGCAGGTCCTGCCGGAGCTGAAGGCGCCGCCGCTCGACGCCTATTTCGTATACCCTGAGGAGATGCGCCACTCCAAGCGGGTGGCGGTGTTCCGTGACTTCCTGGTGTCGGAACTGGCCATGCCCCCAGCGTGACATGCACGTAACGCATGGCCGATGTCCGCTTTCACCACACCCGGCCTGGCAATGTTGCGGTTAGGCTCTGGGTGTTCCGACGGATTTGGTCGGACGGGGTCTTCGGACCCTTCGTCTCCCAGACGTGAAGCCTCCCTGTTTACTAGCCCGCTAAGTCAATGACTTAGCGGGCTTCTCTTTGTTCGGCCCAGGCTGCGAGGCATGGGCCATTGCGGTTCGCCGGTATGCGGGGCCTGGCCCCGCAGGCGTTCGTTGCAAGATGAGACAGACCGGCGCGACGGGCATGGCTGGGGCTGTGCGCCCTTGCCCGGCCGCGGCGGGCGGGGCGTCGCGCATCGGCCGAACCGCCCCGTCACCTCTTGAGAGGGGGTGATCTTGATACAACCAGGATCAGTTCCGGGGCTGCCTCGCCTCACAGCACTTATGTTGCGATTTCGGAAAAATTTTACTAGTTCAACAAAATACGCATCGATCTGGACCGATTGCGTAACCAAGCGAGGGTTGAATGTCCATTTCAATACGCCGCAGGAATGGCTGTGCTCCGGCCCGGCTCCGGACCGTGGCGGCGGCCTCCGCCCTGTCCGTTCTTGCCGCCTGCGCACCGAAAGTCGATCCGCAGACCGCCGGGAATTTTCGAAACGCCGTGGTCGCCGGCAATTTCCAGGCCGCGACCCAGATCGCGGAGAGGCAGGCGCAAGCTTCCGATGGCAAGCCTGAATTGCTCTGGTCGCTGAACGCCGGCGCCGCGGCCCTGCACGCGGCCAATTATCCGTCCGCCGTGCAGGCACTCGACAATGCCGAGACCCTGATGCGCGCCTCGGAGGAAGCGAGCTTCAACTGGGGTTCCACCTACCGCTTCGGCACCTATGACGCTGTCATGGTCAACGCCTACAAGGCACTGGCGAATCTGGGCCGGGGCGATCTGGACAATGCCCGGGTCGAGCTGAACCGGATGGAGGAGCGGCAGGCGCGCACCGTGGCGCGCTTCGAGGCCGAAATCGCCGCCGCCAAGGCCGATCAGGAGCGCCAGATGCAGTCCGACCCCGCCAAGGCGCAGGCACTGCGCAACGCGGAGTCGTCGCCCGAGGTACGGGAGCAATTGCAGGCACTGGAGACTTGGCGGAGCTACCAGCCCTTCGTCAATCCCGCCGGAACCTACCTGCGCGCCATCTACCTGCTGAATTCCAAGGCGCCAGGCGATGCGGAGCATGCGCGCAACCTGTTCCAACGCGTGGCGGGCATCGCCAGCAATCCGCCCGTGGTGAGGGAGGACATGGAAGCCGCCCGCCGTGCCGCCAGTGGCCAGCGCCGCGGCCCGCAGGTCTGGGTGGTCTTTGAGAATGGGCAGAGCCCGATCTTCGACCAGATGAATTTCACAGTGCCCATGCCGGTCCTGGCGCGCGGCGGCGGCGTCACGGTGCGCCCTGTCACCGTCTCCATGCCGCGCATGGTGTTCCAGCCTGCAGCCTACCAAGCCATCGAGATTTCCGGCGGCAACGCCCGGGCGACCACCACCCTGGTGGCAAGCATCGAGGGCGTCATGGCGAGCGAATTCCGTGCCCGCTACAACAGCCTTCTCGGCGCGGCGGTGTTCGAGGCGCTGGCCAAGGCGGCAGGCATCAGCGCCGTCAATGCCGCCGGCTCACGGGTCGGCGGGGTGGGTGGCCTGCTGATGGAGGTGGCGGCTGTTGCGGCAGCGAATGTCACCAGCTCCGACACCCGCTCCTGGATAATGCTGCCGCGCGAGTTCCAGGCTGCGCGCATCCCGGTTCCGGCGGATGGAAAGGTCATGCTCCGCACGCCGGAAGGGGCACAGGCCAGCGTGACGGTACCGAGAGACCGCTCCTCGATCGTGCTCGTGAAGGCCCAGGCCGCGGGCAGCCCGCTCACCGTGCAGGTGGGTGCGCTGTGAAGCAGGCAGCTCTTCTTGGCGGGCTGGCTCTCAGCGCCTGCGCGGCGCCGCCACCCCCGCCCGCCACGTCAGCCGATCCGCGCGTGATCGTCACCCCGCCGGTGCAGGCCGCCCTGGGCGTGTCACTGCCCTCCGTGACGACACTGCCCGATGGCCGGCTGCGTGTGGTCGTCAACCTGCAGAACCCTTCGCCGGCCGACTTCCCCCTGCGCATCCAGACGGACTGGCTGGATGCCACGGGCCGGCCGCTCAGCACGGTGGCAGCGCGGCCGCAGTTCCGGTCGGTGCCGCGCTCGACCGTCACCACCATCGACGCCGACGCGCCCTCCACCCGGGCGCGCGACTTCCGAATGACCCTCGATATCGAAAGCCCCTGACATGACCGCAAAGTCCGGCTCCAACCGCCACCACCTGCTGGCGCTCGGCCTGCTTGCCTCGCTTGCCGCCTGCGCGGCCCCCGGCGAGATTACGACGCAGCGCATTGACCCTCGCAATGACCGCTCGCCAGTCGGCATGGCGCTCGACAACCGCGACTTCGAACAGGCGGCGCAGGCGCTGGTACGCTCCATGCTGGAGAGCGAGCGGCTGCCGCCGCGACCTGATGGCCAGCCGCGGGTGATGGCGATCTCGCGCATCACCAACGACACCACGCTGCGGATCAACACCAACGAACTGCTGCAGACCATCCGCCGCGAGCTGAGCAATTCCGGCCGCATCGTGACGACGACCGCGGTCGGGCTGGACGGCCCGTCCGACCCGCTGGCCATGAAGGCCCGACAGCTCCGCCAGTCCGCGGAGTTCAACCAGCGCACGGTGGCGGGGCACGGCCAGATGGTGGCACCGGATCTCAGCCTTTCCGGCCAGATCATCCAGCGCACGACGCGCGTGGATGGCGGTGCGCAGCGCGTCGACTACCTATTCCAGCTCACGCTCACCAACATCCGCACCGGCATCGCCGTCTGGGAGGGCCAGGAAGTCATCAGCCGCATCGGCAGCGGCCGGACCGTCACGTGGTGAGGGTGGCCACCGTGCAGACCCGCCGGAACATGTTGGCCGTCGTTGCCACCGGCCTCCTGCCCTGGTGGCGGGCGCTCGGCATCGGCAGTGCACTGGCCGCTGAGGATCAGGAAGGTGGCGATGTCGTGCGCGCCGTCGCCCAAGTCGCCGCGGCGCCCAGCCATTTGGATGTCGCCACTGGGATTGATCAGCAGATAACGGCCTTTCTTCGTGAGAGCGGACTCGCCCGGCGGGAACGCCGTAACGAGCTGTCAACCAGTCGAGGGGTGGCGGATGTCCGGGTGAATGCCAGCAACCCAGACTGGGTCCGCTTCCGCACCCTGGCCTATGAAAGGGCATATGCACAAGCGCAGACAGCATATCTGACTTCGCAGGGCCTGCGCATAGTATCCCAGGCATCGAACGACTTCTACAAGGCCGCCGGGGAGGAGCCGCCACCCTACGACGCGGGCGCCGAGCAGGCACCGGGCCGGATCAACGATCTGCTGCGCAAGCTGGTCGGCGCCGCGGACGGCCGCGTGAACGAATTGCTGCGGAGCATGAACATCGACCCGCGGCAGTACGAAGTCACGCCGCCGCCGCAGCGCTACGTCATGCTGAGCGATGCCTTCCGGCGCTCGACCATCCGCCGTGCGCTCGGGGAGCTGGTCGGCATGGTCCCCTGCAAGAGCTTCGAGGCGCATGACGGGCAGGGCAATTTCCAGATCGGCGTGCTCGCCGTCGTCTCCCCGAAGATGAAGGACTTCGCCATCGAGATGCGTCGGCGGCGCGGCGAGTTCGAACCCGACCCGGCGCGGGCGGGCAATCTCGACGCGCTGACCGAGAACAAGGATGACCTGGTACGCCAGTTCGGCGTCCGACAGATCTTCGACGAGGATGGTGGACCGGTTCTCGTCGGCTTCGGACAATGGGCAGCGGCCTCGCTCGGCGCCGGCGGCGGGAACGCACGGGCCGCGGCGCTCGACCGTGCAGCGGTGTCGCAAGCGCGCGCAACGGCGGATGCGCAGATCGGCTTCTTCCTCTCCGCCAGTGCCGCGTTTGAGACCAACAACGAGGTCGGCGACCTGGTCGAGAGCGCTGCCAGCCGGTTGCCCGACAACTACATCCAGCAGGAGGCAGACACCGCAAAGCTGCTCGATGCGGTTAGAGAACGGCTGCAGGTGCGCAGCAATTCCGAGATCGTCGGCCTCAAGGACCTTGAGGTCTGGCGGCACAAACATCCGGTAACGGGGCGGGAGATCGTCGGTGTCGTCCGCATCTGGACCGCCGCTGCGGAGCGGGCGACCCGTGCCCTGCGGGACCGCCGCCCGCCATCACCTGCGCGCGCGCCTGCGGTGGTCCCCGGCCAGGGGCAGCCGGGCAGCGCCGCAGGCCGGACCCTGATGCGCACCGAGGATTTCTGAGCATGGCGCAGGCAGGTATCCTTCACGGGCTGGCTGCTGCCCTGTTGCTGTCGGCCCTCGCCCTCCCAGCCAGGGCTGAGACGGTGACAGTGGAGGCCGAAGGCCAAGGGGCAACCCGGCAGGCCGCTATCGCCCAGGCCCTGGTCCTCGCGCTTGAGCAGGCCACCGGCGTCACCATTCAAGCCGAGCAGCGGAGCGGAGCCCTGTTCCAGAGTATCGCCTCGCAGGATGGCGATGCCGTGCTGCTGCAAGAGCAGGCCCAGACGGCGATTGCCCGCCAGACAGGGGGCACCGCGAAGTCGTACCGGGTGCTGGACCTGACACCGGAGGCGGGCGGATTCGTCGCGCGGCTGAGCGTCGAGGTGGCAGTATTTCGGCCGACCGTGAACACCGGGGAGACGCGCCGCCGCCTTGTCGTCTCCGAATTCACCGACCAGGCCGGGCGGCGCACCAGCTTCGGGGAGCAACTGCGCGAGCGGCTGATCGCCCATCTTACCCAGTCGCGCCGCTTCGCCGTGCTCGATCGGGCCAATGCCGAGGCCTATAACCGCGAGATGGCGCTGCTAAAGACCGATGCGCCTCTTGCCGAGCGGGTGCGCATCGGCCAGGTACTCGGCGCTGACTACATCGTGATCGGCCGAATGCGGGGCGTCGGGGCAACCCGGACGGAGCAGAACATCTCGATTACCGGCGAGTCAGTGGTGCGAACCTCCGCCCGCGGCGCGCTCGACTTCCAGGTGCTTGAGGTCGCGACGCGCCAGGTGCGCTGGGCTGCCAGCGTCGCGGTCGGCAACTCGGGCAACCTCCAGGCGGTGCTGGAGGAAATGGCCACCCGCGTGGGTCGGGAGATCACCCAGACCATCTACCCGATGCGCGTGGTGCGCGCCGACGATCCGCAGGAGATTATCCTGAACCAGGGCGGCGTGACGGTGAGCGCCGGCCAGCGCTTCCGCGCCATGCTGCTCGGGGAGGAGCTGAAGGACCCCTATACCGGGGAAAGCCTCGGGCAGATGGAGCGTGAGATTGGCGTGGTCGAGGTGCATCGCGTGGATACGCGCGTCTCCTATGCCAGGCTGACCAGCGGGAAGCTGCCGCCGCCGGGTGCCGAGGTCGTGCTCCGCCTGATGCCGCCCGCGCCACCCGCCCCTTCTCGACGCCCTGCCGCGCGGCCGCAGCAGAACCGCTCCATGTTCGACTGAACCGGGACCCGACGCGGCCACGGCCGAAGCAAGGGAAGCCCGCCGGGTCAATGACCTGGCGGGCTTCTTCCCGTCCGGAATCGACGGCGGCGGCTCAGCGCCGCGGCGCCCGCGTCTGGTTCCAGCCGATATACAGGCCCGAGGCGACGATGATGGCGGCGCCAAGCCAGGTGAAGACGTCCGGCAGGTCGCTGAAGAACAGCCAGCCCACCGCGACCGAACCGAGCAATTGGAAATACTGGAAAGGCGAGACGATATTCGCCGGCGCATAGGTCATCGCCCGCGCCACGCAGTAATGCCCGAGCGCGCCGAGCGTCCCCATGGAGCAGAACAGCATCAGGTCGAACAGGCTGGCCGGCGTCTTCCAGACAAAGGGGAGGACCAGCAGCAGGCCGAATGCGCCGGCGGCGGAACTGTAGATGGCCGAGGTCTCGGGCGAATCCGTGCCGGCGATCCTTCGGGTCAGGATCTGGTAGACGGCATAGCAGGTCGCGCTCGCCAGGATGAACAGCGTTGCCCAGTGGAACACCGCCGTCCCGGGCCGGATGACGATGAGCACGCCAAGGAAGCCGACCGCCAGCGCCGCGACCCGCGCGGCGGTGGTCCGCTCCCCGAGCATGGGCCAGGCGAGCAGCGCCACGATCAGCGGCGCGGTCAGGCTGATCGCGGCGGCATCCGCGATGGGGATGAAGATGATGGCGAAGAAGGTGCAGAGATTGGAGGTGAGCAGGCAACAGGACCGCACCAGTTGCAGTCCCGGCCGCTTCGTCCGCAGCATGCCGACGCCGTAGCGTGGCAGGAAGGCGGCCAGCATGAACAGGATATGGCCGAAGGCCCGCGCCCAGGAGATCTGCAAGGAGGAGTAGTCGGCGCCGAGGGTCTTGGCGACGCCGTTCATCACCGGGAACATCAGCCCGGCGCTGCACATGAACAGGATGCCGAGCAGGATGCGCCGGTCCGGCGCCTGCCAGGCGGCGGCCCTTGCCTGGGGCCGCGCCCCGTTCGTCATACTCATGCCGCCGACCCCGCCCCGTTTGCTCTGCATGCCGCAGGATGGAGTCCCGGGGCGGCGGTGGCAATTCGGCTGGAAAGCCACTAGATAGGACGGCGACGCGCTGGCCGGCGGGCTCCATCCCCCGTCTGGCCCGCCATACGGCACCGGCAGGGCCCCTCCCCCGGCGCCGGCCCCGAACAGAGCTTCCGCCCGATCCGTCCCCTGCCGTCCCCAACCGGGCCCGGCCGCGGCGCAACGGGCCACAGAAAATGGCGCGGTCCCGAAAGGGTCGCGGAGATCACGATTTGACCGAGTCAACCGGCGCAACCCTCGCCCCGGCCGAAGCCCCCGCTATGCTTGCGGCAGCCCCGGCCCCGCGGCGGCCCAGCGCCTCCCCTGCCGAGGCTGCCATCCTGGCGGCCGGCTTCGATGTCCAGCCCCGCGAAATGCCCGCCCTGGTGCGGCTGGTCGAGCGGCGCATGCCGGCCGATGCCGGCGTGGTCCGCCAGGCGCTCTGCGAGGTCCGCCGCCGCGCCTGGACCGCCCGGCTGAACAACCTGGCCAACCGCGCCGGGCGGATCTGGGTCCGGCGCGCCGATTCGGCCGCCGCCGCCGCTGCCGTCACCGATCCCGAAGCCTCCGATTCCGCCCTGCTGGCGGCGCTGGAGGAGGTCCTGACCGCACGCTTCCGTGCCGCCGGGCCGAGGCCGGAGGCGGCACTGGAAGCCATCCTGGCGGAGCTGGCGGATGCCGAATCCGCCCCGCTTCCGGCCGACCGCCACGCCATGCTGGCGCGGGAGATTGCCGCCGCACATGGGCTGGACGCCGATTCGGCCCGCCGCTTCATCGAAACCAGCGCCCGGGCCGAGGACCGCCGCCGCCAGGAACACCGCGCCGCCCAGGCCGCCGCCCGCGCCCGCCGGCGCGAAGAAGTGCAGCGCCTGCGCGAATGGGAACGCAGCCTGGTGGATTTCCGGGCCGTGCCCGAGCTGCTCGGCTGCTCCACAAAGGAGGCGCTGCGCTGGGTCGGCGCCGGGCTGGTCCCCGTCGCCCGCCGCGTCCCCGTCCATGGCAAGGGCAAGGGCCAGGAACGCTGGGAATTCGACCCCGCCGAGCTGGTGAAGCTGCGCGGCGAGATCGCCAACTGGCGCGAGGCCGAGCGCGACACCCGCGACGACCGCAAGCGCGGCAAGCCGGCCGCCCCGGCGCTGAAGCTCGGCCGCGGCGCGAACGCGGCGGTGGCGCGGGTGGCTGCGCTGGACCGCTATGCTGGGCATTTCGCCACGGCGCGGGCGCTGGACCGCCGCATCACCCTGGTCACCGGCCCGACCAATTCGGGCAAGAGCCACACCGCACTGGACCGTCTGGCCAAGGGGGAGAGCGGCCTCGCCCTCGCCCCGCTGCGCCTGCTCGCGCATGAGTTCAAGGAGGCGCTGGGGGAGCGTGGCGTCGCCGCCTCTCTCTCGACCGGCGAGGAGCGCATCCCGGTGCCCGGCAGCCGCCACCTCGCCGCCACGGTGGAGATGTGTCCATTCCACGCCCCGGTGGATGTCGCGGTGGTGGACGAGGCGCAGATGCTGCTGGACCGCGACCGCGGCGCCGCCTGGACCGCGGCCATCATGGGCGCGCCGGCGCGGCATGTCTTCGTGCTCGGCGCGCCGGAGAGCGTGCCGCTGGTCCAGCGCATCGCCAGGCTGTGTGGCGATCCGATCGAGGAAATCAGCCTCAAGCGCAAGGGGCCGCTCATTGCCGCCTCCCGCCCGGTCCCCTTCGGCGATCTGCGGGCCGGGGATGCGCTGGTCGCCTTCTCCCGCCGCGACGTGCTGGATCTGCGTGCGGAGCTGGTCCGGCGCGGCAGGCGCGTCGCCGTGGTCTATGGCGCGCTGAGCCCGGAAGTGCGACGCGCCGAGGCCGCGCGCTTCCGCGAGGGCGATGCCGAGATCCTGGTCGCGACCGATGCCATCGGCATGGGGCTGAACCTGCCCATCCGCCGCGTCGTTTTCTCGACGCTGCGGAAATTTGACGGCGAGGGGCGGCGGGAGCTGACAGCGCAGGAGGTCAAGCAGATCGGCGGCCGCGCCGGCCGCTTCGGGCGGTTCGAGGAAGGCGTGGTCGCCGTGCTGGCCGGCGGCGGCAGCCCGGAATTCATCCGCATGATGCTGAATGCGCCGCCTGCGATGCCGGAGGATCTGCGGCCGCAGGTGCAGCCGGATGCCGATATCATCGCCGCCGTCGCGGCGGAGATCGGCTCGGACAGCCTGTTCGGCGTGCTGGCCCGCATCCGCCGCGCCGTGCTGCGGCGCGACGACCCGAATTACCGGCTGGCCGATATGGAGCAGGCCATGTCCGTCGCCTCGGCCATCGATGGCATCGGCGGGCTCTCGCTGCTGGACCGCTGGACCTATGCGCTCTGCCCGGTGGATGAGCGGGACAATGGCGTCGCCCGCCTCGCCCGCTGGGCGGTGGAACATGGCGGCGGGCGGACCGTCCGGCCGCCCTCCGCCGGCCGCCTGCCCGCCCCGGAACGCGCCAGCCGCGAGGAACTGGAAAGGGCGGAGAAGGTTCACAAGCGACTCGTCGCCTGGCGCTGGCTCTCCCTGCGCTTCCCCGACGCCTATCCCGACCGCGCCGAGGCGGAGGCCGAGACCGAACGGCTCGACCGCTGGATCGAGGAGGTGCTGCGCCAGCAGCGCCGTTCCCGCCTTGTTGCCTGACACTCCCCTGGATCAGTCCATGCCCTTCCCTGCCCTCCCCCCGCCGCTGCAATCCGCCCTGGAGGAACGCGGCTATACCGAACCCACGCCGGTCCAGGCCGCGGTGCTGGAGCCGGAGACGCGCGAGCGCGACCTGCTGGTTTCCGCCCAGACCGGCTCCGGCAAGACCGTCGCCTATGGCCTGGCCATGGCGCCCGACCTGCTCGGCGAGGCGGAGCGCCTGCCGCCGCCGGGCGCACCGCTCGCCCTGGTGGTGGCGCCGACCCGCGAACTGGCCCTGCAGGTGCAGGCGGAACTGGCCTGGCTCTATGCCAAGGCCGGCGGCCGCGTGGTCTCCTGCGTCGGCGGCACCGATCCCATCGCAGAGCGGCGGGCGCTGGCCCGCGGCGCGCATATCGTCGCCGGCACGCCGGGGCGGCTGCGCGACCATCTGGAGCGCGGCAACCTGCAGCCGCACGCCCTGCGCGTCGTGGTGCTGGACGAGGCGGACGAGATGCTCGACCTCGGCTTCCGCGAGGAGCTGGAGGCGATCCTGGAAACCACGCCGCCGGAGCGGCGCACCCTGCTCTTCTCCGCGACGGTGCCGCGCGAGATCCTGGGGCTGGCGAAGCGCTATCAGCGCGACGCGCTGCGCATCGCCGCCACCGAGGAAGGCGCGCAGCACGCCGATATCGAGTACCGCGCCCTGCTGGTCGCGCCGCATGAGACCGAGGCGGCGGTGGTGAACACGCTGCGCTTCTTCGACGCGCGAAGCGCCATGGTCTTCTGCAAGACCCGCGCCTCCGTGGCCCGGCTGCACGGCAACCTGGTGGAGCGCGGCTTCACCGCCGTCGCGCTCTCCGGCGAGCTGACCCAGGCGGAACGGAATCGCGCCCTGCAAGGGCTGCGCGACGGCCGCGCCCGGGTCTGCGTGGCAACGGATGTGGCGGCGCGCGGCATCGACCTCCCCGATCTCGGCCTTGTGATCCATGCCGAGCTGCCGGGTGATCCGGAGACGCTGCAACACCGCAGCGGTCGCACCGGCCGGGCCGGCCGCAAGGGCGTCAGCGCGCTGGTGGTGCCGGTCAACCGGCGCCGGGCAGCGGAGCGGCTGTTGCAGGCGGCGCGGGTAAAGGCGGCCTGGTCGCCGGCGCCCTCGGCCGAGGCTATCCGCGCCAGGGACAATGAACGCATCGCCGCGCAGGCGCTGGAAGTGACGGCGGAGGAAGCGGAGGAGGCGGATCTCGTCCTGGCCCGCAACCTGCTGGCCGAGCGCCCGCCCGAGGCGGTGGCCGCGGCGCTGCTGCGCCTGCTGCGTGCGCCGCTGCCGGCACCGGAGGAACTGGCAGAGGTCAGCGACAGGCCACCCGCAGCCCCTCGCCCGCCGCGCGAGACGAGCGGCGAGGGTGCCTGGTTCCGGATGAATCTCGGCCGCAACGGCAATGCCGATCCGCGATGGATACTTCCCTTCCTTTGCCGGCGGGGCCATGTCACACGGCAGGAGATCGGCCGCATCCGCGTGCTAGATCGGGAAACCCGCTTCGAGGTGGCACCCTACGCGGCCAGCCGCTTCGCCGCCGCGGCGCGGCGCCCGTCCGAGGAGGACATGCATATCCGTATCGAGCCAGCCGAGCCGCCGCGCTTCATCCGCGCCCCGGCACCGCCGCGCGCTCGCCACGCCTCGATGCGCGGACCGCGCCGGGCGTGATGCAGCCGCCGCCGGGACTCCGCCCCCTGGTTCCGACGGCAGCGACGACGATTCGGGGGCATGACGATACGAAGGGCCGGACAGCGACCCGACCGGCCCCACTGACATAGGGAAAGACGACGCAGTGCAATTGACCGAGGAACAGGTCCAGGCCGCCAAGGCATGCGGCATCGAATTCCGCCCGGCGACGGAGGAGCAGGTCGGACGGCTGACCATGCAGCGCCGGATCTTCGTGCTGCCGGACGGAAGGCCGCATGTCGGCTCCCGCAACGGCACGGTCTGGGAAACGCATGGCATGGTCGCGCGGCTGATCGAGGGCGTGGCCGCGGGACAGCCCATCGCCATGGCCGAGACGTTGCAGGAAGCGGCCGCCGCCGATGTGGAGACCGCGGTGGAAATGGCGGCGGAAAAGAGCGCCGGCCGCGGCGCGCAGGTGATGAAGAAGCGCAGCAGCGGCCGCCCGCGCGGCGCCTGGACCGGCGCAAGGCGGCGCACCAGCTAATGCCGGCGTGATACGGTGAGCTCCGCCAGGGTCACCGGGCGGAATTCTCGTGCATCCACTCCAACATCGAATTGGCGCGGCAGAGGCTTCAGCCTGCCATGGCTATGGCCGTGCAGGTTGAGCCAGCCGCGCGTGCTGTTCCGCCAGCTGCGGAAGGCGTAGTGGCAGAGCACGAGGCCCGTGCCGTCCAGCATCAGCTCCGCATAGGGCTGCACGCTGCTCCAGCCGCTGAGGCCGATGGTCGCCTGGCCATCATTGTTGCCGGTGACGAGGTGCTTGCGCCCGTGCAATCGGGCCAGAAGCTCCTCCATCTCCGCCGCGCTGCGGCGGAGGGCGAAATCGCCGAGATGCCAGACCTGGTCCTCGGGGCCAACCCTGGCATTCCAGCGTTCCAACATCGCCGCATCCATCTCTACAACCGAGGCGAAGGGGCGGCGGTAGAGCGCCAGGGCACCGGCATGGCCGAAATGCGTGTCGCTGGTGAAGAATACCGTCATCCCATGCTTCCACAGTCAGGACGATCCATGCCGCTCCGTTTCGCCGACATCGCCCCCGAGACACAGACGCGCGAGAGCCTGGCCGCCGGCTATGGCCGGATCAACGCCCTGCTCGACCGCGGCGATGCCGCGTCCCGGGCCGAGGCGCTGGCCGAGTGGGACCGGCTGCGGCGGGAATACGACAGTTGGAGCGCGCTGGTGCATCTGCGCTTCGCCCAGGACACGACCGATGCGGGTGCCAAGGCGGCGCGCGAATATGCCGATGCGCTGGCGCCGGGGGCGACGGAGCATGAGACCGCGCTGAAGCGCCGGCTGCTGGCCGAGACGGACCGAGCCGGGCTGGAGGCGCTGGCCGGCCGCCACGCGCTGCGCCTGTGGGAGACGGACATCACCACCTTCGATCCCGCCATCGCCGCGGATCTGGAGGAGGAGGCGAAGCTCGACGCCCGCTACACCGAATTGCTGGCCTCGGCGCGCTTCAGGATCGGCGGGCAGGAGGTGAATCTCTCCGGCCTCGCGCCCTATGCCGAAGACCCGGACCGCGCCACCCGCCACCAGGTCGAGGCGCTGCGCTGGGACTTCTTCGCGCAGCATGGCGGGGAACTGGACGGGATCTATGACGCGCTGGTGAAGCTGCGGCATGGCATGGCGCGCAAGCTGGGTTATGTGGACTACACCTCGCTCGGCTATCGGCGGCTGCGGCGGGTGGATTACGGCCCGGCGGAGGTGGCGCGCTACCGCGACCAGGTGGCGGAGCATGTGGTGCCGCTGGTCGCGCGCCTGCTGGAAGCGCGGCGGCGGGAGAATGGCTGGGACAAGCTGCACTTCTGGGACGAGGCGTTGGTGGACCCCGCCGGCAATCCGAAGCCGATCGGCGGGCATGATGTGCTGGTGGCCCAGGCGCGGGAGATGTTCGACCGGATGGACCCGCGCCTCGGCGGCTTCTACCGGATGATGGAGGAAGGCGGCTTCCTCGACCTGAAGAACCGGCCCGGCAAGGCTGGGGGCGGCTTCTGCACCTCCTTCCCGGCGCAGGGCATGCCCTTCATCTTCGCCAATTTCAACGGAACTCACAACGATATCGGCGTCTTCACGCATGAGATGGGCCACGCCTTCCAGAACTGGGAAAGCCGCGGCCAGCCGATCATCGACTATCTCTGGCCGACCATGGAGGCGGCGGAGATCCACTCCATGGGCCTGGAATTCCTGACCCATCCGCATATGGCGCTGCTGGTCGGCGAGGATGCGGCGGATCGCTTCCGCCGGATGCACCTGATCACCTCGCTTGCCTTCCTGCCCTATGGCGTCTGCGTGGACCACTTCCAGCACGAGGTCTACGCCAATCCCGAGGCGACACCGGCGGAACGCCACGCCATCTGGCAGCGGCTGGAGCGGCGCTACATGCCTTGGACCGACTACGGCGACCTGGCCTATCCGGCCAAGGGCGGGCGCTGGCAAGCGAAGCACCACATCTACACCTCGCCGCTCTACTATATCGACTACACCCTGGCGATGTGCTGCGCGATGCAGTTCTGGGTCCGCTCGCGCCGCGATGCGCGGGCCGCACTGGCCGATTATGTCGCGCTCTGCGGTCGCGGCGGCTCGATGCCCTTCCAAGATTTGGTCGCCTCGGCTGGGCTCGTCTCGCCCTTCGCGTCCGGTGCCCTGGCGGAAGTGGTGCGGGAGGCGGAGGCAGCGCTGGAAGGCTGATCCGGGCGGGTCATTCCCGCCCGAGCACCTCCTTGTTGTGCTCGCCGAGCCGCGGCGCGGGGCGGCGCGACTTCGGGCGCCTGCGGTCGAAGGAAATGGGCAGGCCCACCACGCGCACACCGCTTCCAGGCAGGGTCTGCACGATGTCCACGGCGGCGAATTGCTCCGTCGCCGCCAGCTCGCCGATATCGTTCACCGGGCTGCAGGGCACGCCTGCCGCCTCCAGCGCCGCGAGCCAGTGCGCGCGGGTGTTGCCGCGCAGCACGGCGGCGATCATCGGAATCAGCTCCGCCTTGTTGCGCACGCGCTGCGCACCCTTGGCGAAGCGCGGATCCTCCGCCCATTCCGGATGTCCCAGCACCTTTGCGCAGCGGGCCCAGAGCCGGTCATTGCCGGCCGCGAGGCAGAGCGGCCGGTCGGCGGTCTCGAAGACCTGGTAGGGCACGATGACGGCGCCGCCGGTGCCGTGGCGCTTCGGCACCTCGCCGGTGGCGAGATGGTTGTTCACCTGCCCCTCCACCCAATGCACCGCCGTCTCGAACAGCGAGGTGTCCACGATGCAGCCCTTGCCTGTCCGGTCGCGGCGTCGTAGCGCCGCCAGCGCGCCGATGACGCAGAACATGCCCGTCGCCTTGTCGTTGATCGAGGCGCCGCAGAAGGTGGGCGGGTCCTCAGGCCGGCCGGTCACGCTCATCATGCCGCCATAGGCCTGCAGCAGCGGGTCGAAGCCGGGCTTCAGCCGCATCGGCCCCTGATAGCCGAAGGCCCAGACGGAGCAGTAGATCAACCGTGGATGGCGTTCCAGCATCTGCTCCGGCCCGATGCCGAGCTCCTCCACCACGCCGGGGCGGAGGTTCTGGATCAGGATGTCCGCATCCTCCACCAGCCGGTGCAGCGCCTCGACATCCGCGGGCGACTTCAGATCCAGGGTGACGGAGCGCTTGTTGCGGTTCTGGCCGTGGAAATAGAGCGAGGTGACGCCATCCGGGCCGAAGGGCGGGCCCCAGCCGCGGGCATCGTCGCCGCCATCGGGCTTCTCCACCTTGATCACATCGGCGCCCATATCGGCCATGATGGCGCCGGCGAGCGGCCCGGCCAGAGCCTGCCCGACCTCGATCACGCGAAGCCCTTCCAGCGGCAGAGTCATGCACCTTTCCTCCGTCCGTATCCCTGGCGGGCAGAATAGGGGCCGGGCGCGGCGACTGGCCAGATGCGGGGCTTGGCAGGGCGCGGCAGCGGCCTATCCTGTTCGCAGGAACGTCCAGGGAAACGGCCCATGAGCAGCAGCACCGCCAGCCAGGTGCACTACATCCCGGTCCGGGAGGACTGGCTCGCCCGCCGCAGCGAACCGGCGCTGGATCCGGACCTGCCGATCATCGACCCGCACCACCATCTCTGGGACCGGCCGGGCTGGCGCTATCTCCTGCCGGAATTGCTGGCCGATATGGGCCAGGGCCACAACATCGCCGCGACCGTCTTCGTGCAGTGCCGCGCCATGCACCGCGCCGAGGGACCGGAGGAATTCCGCCCCGTCGGCGAAACCGAATTCGTCAACGGCATCGCGGCAATGAGCGCCAGCGGCATCTACGGCCCGGCGAGGGTCGCGGCCGGCATCGTCGGCCATGCGAACCTGATGCTTGGTGCCCGCGTGCGGGAGGTGCTGGAGGCGCATATCCGGGCCGGCGGCGGCCGGTTCCGCGGCATCCGCCACATCTCCGCCTGGGATCCCGATCCGGTCCTGATGAACCCGGCCTACCAGCCGCCGCGCGACATGCTGCACCGCCCCGAATTCCGCGAAGGCTTCGCGCAGCTCGCGCCCCTGGGCCTGTCCTTCGATGCCTGGCTCTACCACCCGCAGATCCCGGACCTGACCGCGCTGGCCCGCGCCTTCCCGGAGACGCGGATCGTGCTGGACCATGTCGGCGGGCCGCTCGGCATCCGCGCCTATGCCGGAAGGCGGGACGAGGTCTTCTCCGACTGGCGCGCCGCCATGGCGGAACTGGCCACCTGCCCGAATGTCAGCGTGAAGCTCGGCGGCCTCGGCATGCGCATCAACGGCATGGGCTTCGAGGAAGCGGCGGAGCCGCCCTCCTCCGACAGCCTCGCCGCCGCCTGGAAGCCATGGATCGAGACGACCATCGCCCTGTTCGGCGCGGAGCGCTGCATGTTCGAGAGCAACTTCCCCGTGGACAAGGGCAGCTACGGCTACGGCGTGTTCTGGAACGCCTGCAAGAAGCTGGCCGCCGGCGCCAGCGCGGCGGAGAAGGCCGCGCTGTTCCGCGGCACCGCCGCGCGCTTCTACCGGCTGGAGGGCCTGGCCTGACAGCCCAGCCCGGGGGGTCAGCGCCCCGGCAGCGGCTTCAGCGGCGGCTCGACGCCCGGCGGCAGCGGCACCTGCGCCACGTTCAGGGTCATCGCCACGGCGACGTAGTAGCCGCTGACCGCGATCAGGTCGATCACGCCCCGCTCGCCGAACCGGTCCCTGGCGGCCGCATAGGTGGCATCGGAGACGAAGCGGGTGCGGTGCAGCTCGGTGCAGAAGTCGTAGACGATTCGCTGATCCTCGCTCATCCCCTCGGGCCGCCTACCCTCAGCCACCGCCTCGGCCAGGGCGGGCGGCAGGCCGGCCTTCATGGCCAGGATGTAATGCGCATACCATTCGTACTGGGCCGACCACTCCCGCGCCGTGATCAGGATGGCGAATTCGTTCAGGTCCCGGGGGATCGAGCTGTTGAAGCGCAGATACTCCCCCACCTTCTGGAAACGGTCGGCCACCTCCGGGCTGCGCAGCATGGCCGGGAAGGGGCCGCGGATGGCGCCGCGGGGGCCGCCGGCAATGGCCTCCGCCACCCGCTTCTGCTCTGCCGTCATCCGCTCAGGGGGCAGGGGCGGCAGGCGCCCCTCCTCGCCGGTATCCGCTGGAAGCAAGTGGTCCATCGTATCCTCCCTCGGGTCCCGGAGGATCATCGCCCCGGCGCCACATCCCCGCAACTTCCCCTTCGCAAGCCGCACGAGCTGTCCTAGCGTGGCGGGAAAGGGAGTCGCGTACGGGAGAATAGCTTGGCCTACGCGCTGCAGCAGCTGATCAACGGGATCAGCCTGGGCATGATCTACGGCCTCATCGCCGTGGGCTACACCATGGTCTACGGCATTATCGGCATGATCAATTTCGCACATGGCGACGTGTTCATGATCGGCGCCTTCGTCGCCCTGATCGCCGTCCTGCTGCTGTCCCTGGGCGGCGTGATGGACGGGCCGGCGGCGATCTTGCTGGTGCTGCTGGCCTCCATGGCCGTCACCGCCCTCTATGGCTGGACGCTGGAACGCCTGGCCTACCGCCCCCTCCGGGGCAGCTTCCGCCTGGCGCCGCTGATCTCCGCCATCGGCATGTCCATCGTGCTGCAGAACTACGTCCAGATCAGCCAGGGCGCCCGGGTGAAGCCGCTGGAACCCCTTGTGCGCGGTGGGGTGGAGGTGATGCGGGACGGGCCCTTCGTCGTGCAATTCTCCTATGTCCAGATGCTCATCATCGCGGTGACGCTGGCGGTGCTGGCGGCCTTCACGCTGCTGGTGACGCGGACGCCGCTTGGCCGCGCCATGCGCGCCTGTGAGCAGGACCGGAAGATGGCGGCGCTGCTCGGCATCGACACGGACCGCACCATCAGCCTCACCTTCGTCATCGGCGCCACACTCGCCGCGGTCGCGGGCACCATGTACCTGCTGCGCTACGGCGTGATCGACTTCTACATCGGCTTCCTGGCCGGGGTGAAAGCCTTCACCGCCGCGGTGCTGGGCGGCATCGGCAGCCTGCCCGGCGCGGTGCTGGGCGGGTTGCTGATCGGCCTGATCGAGACCTTCTGGAGCGCCTATTTCAGCGTCCAGTACAAGGACGTGGCGGCCTTCTCCATCCTCGTCCTGACGCTGATCTTCCTGCCCACCGGCCTGCTCGGCCGGCAAGAGGTGGAGAAGGTATGAGCCGCACCGAGGACCGCCGGTCGCAGGCAAGGCCGGCCGCAGGAGAATCGGACCGACCCCGCCAGGGCGCGCTGATCGCGCTGAAGGATGCGGCGCTGTCGGCGCTGGTCGCCCTTGGCCTCTTCGCCCCCATGGTCGGGCTGCGCACGGATGTGGCGCCCTCCGGCGGGTTGTACCTGCGCACGCGCTGGGCGGATGTGGCGATCCTCTGCGGCATCGTCTTCATGCTGCGCCTGGCGCTCGTGCTCTGGACCGGACGGCGCGGGTTGCAACCCAGCACCGCACCGCGCCCCTGGACCCTGTGGCTGCAGAAGGCCGGGCGGTTCTTCGCCCCGGCGCTGCTCGCCGTCGCGCTGGTGCTGCCCTTCATCCCCGGCGTCGAGCGGTATGAGCTGGATCTCGGCATCCTGGTGCTGACCTATGTGATGCTCGGCTGGGGGCTGAACATCGTGGTCGGGCTCGCCGGGCTGCTGGACCTCGGCTATGTCGCCTTCTATGCGGTCGGGGCCTATTCCTATGCGCTGCTCGCGCTGAATTTCGGCCTCTCCTTCTGGATCTGCCTACCGCTGGCCGGCATCCTCGCCGCCTTCTGGGGCATCCTGCTCGGCTTCCCGGTGCTGCGCCTGCGCGGCGACTACCTGGCGATCGTCACGCTCGCCTTTGGCGAGATGATCCGCATCGTCCTGGTCAATTGGGTCAGCCTGACGGGCGGGCCGAACGGGATCAGCGGCATCCCCCGCCCCAGCTTCTTCGGGCTCAGCTTCTCCATGTCCGGCGATCCCGACACCTTCGCCGGCTATTTCGGGCTGGAGCCCTCGCCGCTGCATCGGGTGATCTTCCTCTACTACCTGATCTTCGCCCTGGCGCTGCTGACCAACTGGGTCACGCTGCGGCTGCGCCGGCAGCCGCTCGGCCGCGCCTGGGAGGCGATGCGGGAGGACGAGATCGCCTGCCGCGCCCTTGGCATCAACATCACCACCGCCAAGCTTTCCGCCTTCGCCCTGGGCGCCATGTTCGGCGGCTTCGCCGGCGCCTTCTTCGCCACCCGCCAGGCTTTCATCAGCCCGGAGAGCTTCACCTTCATCGAAAGCGCCACCATCCTGGCCATCGTCGTCCTCGGCGGCCTGGGCAGCCAGATCGGCGTCGCGGTGGCGGCGCTGGTGATGATCGGCGGGTTCGAGTTCTTCCGCCAGTTCGGTGAATGGCGCATGCTGGTCTTCGGGGGGGCGATGGTCCTCATCATGGTGCTGCGGCCGCGCGGCCTGGTCGGCACCCGCACGCCTTCGGTGGCGCTGGGGGAGAAGCGCGCCATCGGCGCCAATCTGATCGGCGAGGGCCGCGGATGACCGGCACCATCCCGCCCCCGCGCGACATGATCCTGGAGGTCGCCGGCCTGACCATGCGTTTCGGCGGGCTGGTCGCCGTGGAGCAGGTCTCCTTCGCCGCCATGCGGGGCGACATCACCGCGCTGATCGGCCCGAACGGCGCCGGCAAGACCACGGTCTTCAACTGCATCACCGGCTTCTACCGCCCCAGCAGCGGCGCCGTCCGGCTGCACCTTCCCGGCGCGCTGCCGGTGGACCTGCACCGCCTGCCGGGCTACCGCATCGCCCGCGCCGGCGTCGCCCGCACCTTCCAGAACATCCGCCTCTTCCCCGGCATGACCGCGCTGGAGAACCTGCTGGTCGCGCAGCACAACCGGCTGATGGCGGCGACCGGCTGGGGCATCGGCGCCGTGCTCGGCCTCTCCCGCTATCCGCGGGCGGAGCGGGAGGCGATCGAGCTGGCGCGCCACTGGCTGCAGGCCACGGCCCTGCTGGACAGGGCCGACGACCCTGCCGGCGCCCTTCCCTATGGCGCGCAGCGGCGGCTGGAGATCGCGCGGGCCATGTGCACCAATCCCTCCCTGCTCTGCCTGGACGAGCCGGCCGCCGGCCTGAACCCCCGCGAATCCGAGGAACTCGCCCGGCTGCTGCTGGAGATCCGCGCCCAGGGCACCTCCATCCTGCTGATCGAGCATGACATGGGCGTGGTGATGAAGATCAGCGACCGCGTCGTGGTGTTGGACCATGGCCGGCTGATCGCCGACGACATCCCCGCTGTGGTCCGCGCCGACCCCAGGGTGATCGCCGCCTATCTCGGCGAAGGCGAGGAGGAAGAGGAGGGCGAGGCGGCATGACCGACCGCGAGCCGCTGCTGGAGGTGGACCGCGTCACCGCCGGCTATGGCGCGGTGCAGGCGCTCACCGAGGTCTCCCTGCATGTCATGCCCGGGGAGATCGTGACGCTGATCAGCGCCAACGGTGCCGGAAAGTCCACCCTGCTGATGACCATCTGCGGCGATCCGCGCGCCCGCTCCGGCCGCATCCGCCTCGCCGGGGAGGACATCACCGCGCTGCCCACCCACGCCATCATGCGGCGCGGCCTGGCGCAGGCGCCGGAGGGCCGCCGCATCTTCCCGCGCATGACGGTGTGGGAAAACCTGCTGATGGGCGCCGAGACCCTGACCCGGGGCGATCCCACGCCGCAGCTCGAGCAGGTCTTCGCCCTGTTCCCCCGCCTGAAGGAAAGGCTCTCGCAGCGCGGCGGCACGCTCTCGGGCGGGGAGCAGCAGATGCTGGCGATCGGCCGGGCGCTGATGTCGAAGCCCCAGCTGCTGCTGCTGGACGAGCCCTCGCTCGGCCTGGCGCCGCTGGTGGTGCGGCAGATCTTCGCCGCCATCCGCCGGCTGAATGCCGAGACCGGCCTCACCGTGCTGCTGGTCGAACAGAACGCCAATCTGGCGCTCCGGCTGGCGCATCGGGGCTATGTGCTGGTGACCGGGCGCATCACCATGGAAGGCTCCGGCCGTGCGCTGCTGGCGCGGCCGGAGATCAGGGATGCCTATCTCGGCGGGGTGGCAGCCTGACCCGGATGCCGTGCCGGAGGGGCGGGGGCATTCCCCATCCGCTGCCGCTGTGCAAGGGACCTGCGCTTCGCATAGGCTTACGGCGAAACCCGCGCCGATCGTCGGGAGACAACGAGGGAGAGATAAGGAAATGCTAACGCGAAGGCTGGTCCTGGGGGCGGCGCTGGTCGCGGCCGCGCTGCCATGGGGCATGGACGCCCGGGCCCAGGGCACTCAGGGGCCAATCCGCATCGCCGTGGCGGGGCCGATGACCGGCCAGTACGCCGCCTTCGGGACGCAAATGAAGTTGGGCGCCGAACAGGCGGTGGCCGACATCAATGCCAAGGGCGGGGTGCTCGGCCGCCAGCTCGTGCTGGAGGTCGGCGACGATGCCTGCGACCCGCGCCAGGCCGTCAGCGTGGCGAACCAGCTCGCCGGCCGCGGCGTGCGCTTCGTCGCCGGGCATTTCTGCTCCGGCTCCAGCATTCCGGCCAGCAAGGTCTATACCGAGGAGGGCGTGCTGCAGATCAGCCCGGCCAGCACCAACCCGAACTTCACCGATCAGGGAAGCTGGAACACCTTCCGCACCTGCGGCCGCGACGACCAGCAGGGCCAGGTCGCCGGCCGCTACATCGCCGAGCACTTCAAGGGCAAGAAGGTCGCGATCCTGCACGACAACTCCGCCTACGGCAAAGGCCTGGCGGATGAGACCAAGAAGTCGTTGAACGCCGGCGGGATGCAGGAGGCCATCTACGCCGCCTACACGCCGGGCGAGCGCGACTACAACGCCCTCGTCTCCCGGCTGAAGGAGGCCGGGATCGACGTGATCTACATCGGCGGCTACCACACCGAGGCCGGGCTGATCCTGCGCCAGGCCAAGGAGCAGGGGATGAACGTCACCCTGATCGGCGGCGATGCGCTGGTGACGAACGAGTTCTGGCAGATCACGGGCGCGGCGGGCGAAGGCACGCTGATGACCTTCAGCAGCGACCCGCGCCGCCGCCCGACCGCGGCGGAGGTGGTGCAGCGCTTCCGGGCGAAGAACATCGATCCGGAAGGCTATGTCCTCTACACTTATGCCGCGATCCAGGTCTGGGCCGAGGCAGCGCGGAAGGTCAACAGCCTCGACCCGAAGCGCATCGCGGATGCGCTGAAGTCACAGGGCCCGTGGCAGACCGTGCTTGGCCCGATCAGCTTCGATCGCAAGGGCGACGTCACGGTGCCGGACTATGTCTTCTACGTATGGAAGAACGGCAGCTACAGCCAGATGTGAGGGAGGGGGGTTGCGGGGCGGCTCCGACCGCCCCATCTCCCGTTGCAGTCGTCAACAACTGAAAGGAGGTGATCCAGTGTCTCATTGTTCGAAGGCGAGTGCCGCTGGCGCGGCCTGGATCATCGCCCCGGCCATTGCGGGGGCGGCTTCCTAGCCGAAGCGGGGCGGGCGACCGCCATCAACAGTGGGAAGGCTCTGGCGGGAGACCGCCGGGGCCTTCCGCAATTCTGCGCCCGGATTACTGCGCCTCGATCCCCGCGGCGCGCACCACTTGGCCCCAGCGCTCGCGCCCGGCGCGGATCCAGGCTTCGGCGCCGGCGGCCGTGCCGTCCTCCGGCTGCACGCCCCAATTGGCGAAGCGCGGAGCGGAGGCCGGGTCTTCCAGCACGCCGCGCGCCAGCGCGTTCCATTCCCCGATTGCCTCCCCTGGCGTGCCGCGCGGGGCCATCAGGATGGAGGCGATGCGCACGTCGAAACCGGGATAGCCGCTCTCCGCGACTGTCGGCACCTCGGGCAGCGCCGGGTAGCGATGCGGGCCGGAGACGGCGACCGCGTGCAACCGCCCCGTCCGCACCAGATCCGGTCCGCCACCGATGGCAAGGAAGCCCACCTGCACCGTGCCGCCAAGCAGCGCCGTCAGCGCCTCCGTGTTGCCGCGCTGCGGCACGTTCTCCAGCGATCCCTTGGGCAGCCCGGCCTGCTGGCGCAGATATTCCATCGCCAGATGCCCGGGCGAGCCGATGCCGGCGGAGGTGTAGAACAGCGTGTCCTTCCGCGCCGCCGCGAGGAAGCCGGCGAAATCCCTGAGGCCGGTGGAAGGATGCACCAGCAGCGCCAGCGGGAAGGAGGTCAGCAAGGCGACGGGGACCAGATCCTTCGCCGCATCAAAGCCCATGTCGCGGTAGAGATAGGGGTTGACGGTGAAGGGCGTGTCGATGCTGGCCAGCACCGTGCGTCCGTCCGGCTTCGCCCGCGCCGCCGCCGCCGCACCGAT
>Ga0207747_1000272_pt1 | contig 64542 bp, 49 predicted proteins | sample HigsolmetaGSP11D_FD_184839 | JGI IMG/M metagenome (GOLD analysis project Ga0207747, IMG submission 184839) | High solid enriched microbial communities from the Joint BioEnergy Institute, USA - SP1-1-D (SPAdes) | ecosystem: Engineered > Bioreactor > SSF (Solid state fermentation) > Aerobic >...
AAATCAATAAAAGCATCAAGATATATTTAATCAAATATAAGAAAATAATGGCTTTTCAATAAATATACTTAGGATAGCGTAAATAATACGAACAAAAAGTTTTTAAATACATAATGACAATCCTTTTATGAGAACATAAGTTAGAGAATGATGAAAGAGGTGTTACTATGTGGTTTTCTAAATCACAGGAAGAGGTACTTAAAGAATTTCGTGTGAATCCTTCCATCGGGTTAACCGACGAAGAGGCAAGGATACGGCTTGAAAAGTATGGATATAATCGCTTAAAAAGTAAACCCAAGAAAAGTCTAATCTCTCTTTTCTTTGCACAACTTCAGGATATGCTGATCTATGTTCTGCTGGGCGCAACATTTATTACGATAGCCATTGGAGAATATGCTGATGCCATCATAATCCTACTTGTTGTAATTTTAAATGCAGTCATTGGTGTCGTTCAGGAAGCAAAGGCAGAAAAGGCAGTCGAGGCTTTGCAAAAAATGACGACTCCAAAATCTGTTGTAAAAAGAAATGGGGAACTGAAAGAAATTCATTCGGAAGAAGTTGTCCCGGGTGATATCGTAATTCTAGATGCTGGCAGATATGTCCCAGCGGATTTGCGTCTGCTCAACAGTGCCAACCTACAGATTGAAGAATCGGCTCTTACCGGAGAATCCGTTCCTACTATCAAAGATGCGAATTTGATTTTTGAAGATCCCAAAACCCCCATTGGTGACAAAGCGAATATGGCTTTTATGTCCACCCTCACTACCTATGGGCGTGGGGAAGGTGTCGTTGTAGCAACTGCTATGGATACCGAAATCGGTAAGATCGCGAACATCCTTGACACGGATGATACTGAGATGACACCCTTGCAGAAAAAACTGGATGAACTGGGCAGAACCCTTGGCTTTCTTGCAATCGGAATCTGTGCATTGATATTCATAATTGCATTAATTCAGAAAAGAGATCTATTCGAAATGTTCCTTACGGCAATCAGCCTTGCTGTCGCAGCGATTCCTGAAGGTCTTGCTGCAATTGTTGCAATCGTATTAGCACTTGGCGTTACTAGGATGTCAAAAATCAATGCCATTGTTAAAAAGCTGCCCGCAGTGGAAACCTTAGGTTCCGTTAGTATTATTTGCTCGGATAAAACGGGTACGCTAACACAGAATAAAATGACTGTTGTTAAAATATATACGCACAACCATTTGGCTGATGTCCCACAGGAAGCCTCCAACCTTGTTCCCTCTCCATCGGAGGCCGAACTGATTAAATCCATGGTTCTTTGCTGTGATGCTACCTACGAAAATGGGCAGGCAACCGGTGATCCGACTGAGGTTGCTTTAGTTGTTATGGGAGAAAAATTTAACGTAAAGAAAGCGGATCTGAATGCAAAGCATCGTCGTGTCGATGAGAAACCTTTTGATTCTGAACGAAAGCTGATGTCCTCATTAAATAAAGAAGGCAACGGATACCGCGTTCATACAAAGGGTGCCATCGATAATATCTTAAATATCTCTACCCATGCTTTAGTCGACGGTAAAGTAGTTCCGTTGACGGATCAATTAAAAGAGGATTACTTAAGAGTAACCTTGGAAATGTCTAATGAGGCGCTAAGAGTGCTGGGCGTAGCCTATAAAGATACGAACAGCATTATCCCACCGGAGGAAATGGAAGACAATCTCACTGTAATCGGATTGGTGGGTATGATTGATCCTCCAAGACTGGAAGTAAAAGATTCGATTCGCGATGCAAAATTAGCCGGTATTACCCCTATTATGATTACCGGTGATCACAAAAATACCGCAGTTGCTATTGCAAAAGAATTAGGAATTGCCGATACTTTAGAGCAAAGTATTACCGGTGCTGAATTGGATGCATATACGGACGAGGAGTTAAATCAAAAAATAGAAAATTATCGTGTTTTTGCAAGAGTATCCCCTGAGCATAAGGTGAAAATTGTTCGGGCATTCAAATCCCATGGAAATATTGTATCCATGACCGGTGATGGTGTAAATGATGCACCTTCACTTAAATATGCTGACATTGGGGTTGCTATGGGTATCACCGGTACCGACGTTACTAAAGGTGCCAGTGATATGATACTCACTGATGATAATTTTGCAACCATCGTGCATGCCATAGAAGAAGGACGTAACATTTATAATAATATTAAAAAAGCTGTAATCTTTCTTTTATCATGTAACCTAGGCGAGGTTATCACTATATTTATCTCAATCTTACTGAATTGGCCCGTACCACTGGTCGCCACACAGCTACTATGGATTAACTTAATTACAGACTCCCTGCCTGCAATTTCCCTTGGTGTTGATCCGGGTGATCATGATGTTATGCTCCAAAAGCCTAGAAATCCAAAGGAAAGTTTCTTTGCAGGAGGCGCTGGTTTTCGCGCCATTATAGGCGGTTTTTTCATCGGTCTATTTACCCTGTTCGCATTCTACTGGGGATTGACGGAACATGGTTATACCTTGGGAAGTATCGAAACCGCTATGGATAATCCCAATTTTACAGAGGCATTAACCTATGCCAGAACAATGGCTTTCGTTGTATTAGCTGCTTCGCAGCTTTTCTATTCCTTGTCTATGCGAAATACAACCAAATCCGTCTTCCATGTTGGAATATTTACGAATAAATACTTGGTGGGTTCCATTTTGGTAGGTATCTTCCTACAATTGGTTGTCATATCCGTGCCTTTCCTTGCGGATGCCTTCGGTGTTCACCAGCTAACGTTTCAGGATTGGATCACGGTTATTGCGTTTGCTTTAGTTCCATTCATCGTAAATGAAATCATTAAGGTTTTTATGCGTTCAACTAAAACCATCACATAGAATTTTAATCATTAATAAAATAAGCTTCCTTGTCTCCTTTATCCACTTCCAGTTACAAGCAAAAAAAGATTGTAATTCCGAAGGAAACGATATAGGATAGAATCAATCATTGATAAGGGAGGCATTTCTTATGACCAATCAGGAAAATTTAAAAGTAATCTATCTTGCCGGTGGATGCTTCTGGGGAACCGAGAAATATCTGTCCGGTATTCATGGTATAGTAAAAACCGATGTCGGATACGCCAACGGCAATACAGAAAATCCAACCTATGAAGAGGTTTGTCATAACAACACCGGCCATGCCGAAACGGTAAGGGTTTTCTATGATCCCCAGCGGGTAACTCTGGAATTTATTCTGGATTTGTATTATGATGTCATTGATCCGACTTCCGTGAATCGCCAGGGTGGTGATGTTGGGACCCAGTATCGTACGGGTATCTATTATGTGGACGAGAATGATCTACCGATCATCCAAGATTCCATTGCAAGATTACAGGAAAAATATGATAAACCCATAGCCATCGAAGTTCTTCCTTTAAAAAATTATTATCTTGCAGAAGAATACCATCAGAAATACTTAGATAAGAACCCCAATGGATATTGCCATATCCCCAGGTACAAATTTGATGAAGTAAAAGATAAAAAGATGCCGCAATAACAGGAAAGTGATTTTTCAATATTAGTTTCCTATTTTAGGATAAAAGGAACACAGGTATTACCATAATGCACCGTCAAGAACACCTGAATATGTCACTGATCGGACATAGAATGTCCGATCAGTGACACATAGCAGGTTCTCTTGTATCGGTGTGTAAACACACAAAATGTGCCGGTTATACCTGTGTTCTCCCATTACTGCTACCACTTCTTAAGCGAAACCAGATCTTTTACAAGTCTATTTGTTCCTTCCCGTGTAAATGAATACGGCATCTCTTAAGAACTTCGCAAGACCTGGCTGGTGCTGATCATAGTACTTTGTGAAACGCTCATCATCCACATACATTTGCGCAAGGCCTGCATGCGCTTCTTTACTATATTCTTTCCAATTATAGGATAGCCATTGACGATGCAAATCAGCAGCCTTCTGTGCCAATTCTCCGGCAGGATCACCGGTCGCATAAGCTTTTTTTAAGGTATCAATCACTTCCTGCGTTAATTTCTCATATGCTTCGTATTGCTCCTGCGTCATGTTCATAAACTTTGCATTGGAAGCATTAACAGCTTCTTCACCATACTTTTCACGAATTTCTTTACCGTACTTTCTTTCATTCTCTTCAATTAAATTCTTTTTAAATCCTTCAAATTTTTCCTTATCCATCATGAATCTTCTTCCTTCCTGATATTCTATTGTTTTCTTAACATTCTCAATTAGTAATTCCAGTTGTCTTTTTCGTGCAAGGAGTTCTTCATAATGACTTTTCAGTGCAACTGTCGAATCAAAAGTTTCCGATGTTAAGATTTCCTTTATCGTTTCTAAATCCACACCCAATTCACGATAAAACATAATCTGCTGCAATCGGTCCACTTCTGCTTGACCATAGATCCGATAACCTGATGAATTGATTCTCGCCGGCTTTAGAATACCAAATTCATCATAGTACCGTATCGTTCTGGGGCTGATGCCTGCTAATTTACTTAATTTTTGCACTGTATATTCCATGACTTTACTCCTTTCGTGTAAGTAGGTATAAACTTTCGGTTACAATTTTTTTTGCAACCAACCGCCTTACAAACTTGAGTCTATACCTTTACGTAACGTCAATGTCAATAGGTATTTTTAAAAAATTTAAAAAATTTTGCAAAGTATTTCTTTCTTACATAAAATAGAGACTGTTGAAAATAATTAGGTACGGTGCTTTACGCTTCCTACCTATGTACACCTACAACAGCCTCTTTTATTCCATAGTTTTTATCAATGATGCAATTTTAAAATTTAGTATCTATCAAATAATCATTGGTATTTCATTATCAAAAGTAAAATTATAGTTTTCATCAATTATACAATTTTTAAAAATAGGTCGACAATATTCGGATCAAATTGATTGCCGGAGCACTTTTTGATTTCTTCAATAGCTTTTTCTTTCGACATGGCTTTTCGATAAGAACGATTCGATGTCATAGCGTCATAGGCATCAACAACAGAAAGAATTCTTGATAGTACAGGAATTTCATCCCCTTTTAACCCTTGCGGATACCCCTTACCGTCATAACGTTCATGATGACAAAGAATGTATTCGGCGATAGGTGCTAGTCCCGGAATGGACATTGCAATACGATATCCTATCTCAGGATGTTTCCTCATTTCCATCCATTCCTCGTTAGTCAGTTTATCAGGTTTATTAAGTAAAGTATCACTAATACCAATCTTGCCGATATCATGTAATGAGGAAAGTATCTCCAGTTCATTTAATTCTTTCTCCGTCAGATTCATCCGATGTCCAATTGCTTTGGACAGATCAATCAGCCTTTGCGCATGCTCTTGCGTTTCCTGACTCTTAGCATACAGCGTAGATTTCATAGAGGAAAGAACCGAGCTATGCAAACTTTTATTATGAAGCAGTTTATCTCGGTACATGTTTCCCTCTGCATCTTTCATAATATCCATCAGGGAATCTTTATCGGTTTTCTTTGTTCCACAGCCCAAGGATATACTAATATGGTGCACATCTTCCTTATTCGCTTTGGAATAGTCTTCACATAATTTATGAATTTCTTTCATGATAGCTTCTGCTTCTTCATATTGCGTATTCGGCAGAAAAATATAGAATTCATCTCCACCGGTTCTTGCAATAATATCTTGCTTTCTGCAGCATTTATTTAAAATCTCCGCAATTGTAACGATAATACGATCTCCCTCAATATGACCTAAGGTATCATTAATCAATTTTAATCCATTGATATCTCCGATGATAACGGATAATGGATAGTATTCCTCCTGATCGTATTTGCTTGTTATTTCTTCAAGATATCTCCGATTATATAGTCCGGTCAACACATCATGATAATTCAGGTAAATAATTTCTTCTTCCCTTTTTTTCTGATCAGAGATATCAATTACCAATCCTTCCAATGCTACCAGTGAATCCGATTCATCAAACACACCACGTCCTTGCTCCAAAACCCATTTCTCATCCCCTGACGCAGTGATTATTTTATATTCCCCTTTAAACATTGTACGGGTTGCAATCGCTTTCTCCCATTCTCTCCATAAGTTTTCACGAAAGTCCGGATGAATGATTTCATTATACGATACCGATTTATTATTGATTAGATTTCCCGGTCGATACCCTGTTAAGCTCGTGCATCCCTCCGATACAAATTGCATTGTCCATTCCCGATCAAAATTGCATCGATATGCCATACCCGGTAAGTTAGATAGCAGCATAGCATTTTGGCGGTTGCTTTCCTGTAATGATTTCTCTGCTTCAACTTTGTCAGTGATATCATCAATGATACAGATATGGTTTGCTTTATTTTTTAGTTTCAAAGGAGCGATTGTCATGTTAACCCATGCAATAGAATTGTCCGGCCGGACATACCGTTTTATCATGGTATAACCATCAATTTCTCCGGCTTTCAGCTTATTTGAAAGCACGATATCTTTCTCCACATCATCCGGATGCGTAAATTCCCGCCAACTGAGAGCATTCAGATCCTTTAAAGGACGTCCAACAATCTTCTCATACATCGGATTGGCATCCATAATATTATCCGTATAATTTCCAAAACAGATTCCAATTGGTGACTGCTCAAATATGGTTCGAAATAGATACTCCTTTTCCTCTAATTCCGCATTTACAATCGCAAGTTTCTTCTTCTCCTGATTTAGTATCTGATTCTTTCTAAGAATAATAAAAATCAATAATAAAAATACTACACTTATTACGGTTGCCCCCACGCTCCACCATAAATTATAACTCATTATACCGCCTCTTTCACATCTACGTAGTCCATACGCTTAATTCTTAGGTGCTGGTTGAAATTATTTAAGTCGGAATTAATTACTATCTCTTTGGATTATCTTAATAGATATTAATTATTTTTATTTTAGATATCGCTATTCATTTTGTAAAGGAAAAAATGCGAAATATGTAAAACCGAAGCTGCTTTTGTTATATTAGGAAAAGTTATAATAAGCATTATTGAAACCAATTTGACATTCCTATGGAATTATTTTATATTAATACCATTACAGGTAGGAGGAATATTATGCGTAAAAAAGTAGGTATTCTCATGGGAAGTGATAGTGATCTTCCTATTGTTAAAGGAGCAATTAATACTTTAAAAAGCTTATCCATTCCGGTTGAAGTTCATGTCTTTAGCGCGCATCGTACACCGAAGCAAGCTTGCGATTTTGCATCCAATGCGAAGGACAATGGATTTGGCGTAATCATCTGTGCCGCAGGTAAAGCAGCACATCTTGCCGGTGTTATCGCCGCTCACACCACCTTACCGGTCATTGGAATTCCAGTTAAATCATCTACATTGGATGGTTTAGATGCGCTTCTATCCACTGTGCAGATGCCGAAAGGTATCCCGGTTGCAACAGTAGCCATCGATGGTGCGGACAATGCAGCCATTCTTGCCGCGCAAATATTAGGGATTTCCGATGAAGAAATCAGTCATAAATTACAAGAAATGAGAAAGAGAATGACTGAGGAAGTCTTAGAGAAAGATAGAAAAATTCAATCAGAGATTTAAAAAAGAAAGCAAGCACTTCTTACCAATAGATTAGAGGCTGTTCAAAATATTGGGTTTCACAGATGTGAACTCCAATATTTGTAACAGCCTCTTTCCATTCCTAATAAGTGAATTGTTTTGCCAATTCCACTTCTGTCAGTTTCCTTCAGAAGAACCAGTCATAAGAAAGCTTGCCAATGCAATGGTGTGTACTCATCAAATTATATTTCCAGTTCCAAATGTAAAACACTGCATGCAGGAATGCGAAATTGTATTCCTTGATCCGTTACATTACATTGCGTAAATTCTACCGGATGCACCATATCCGGTTCCTCAAAGGTGTTATGCGCTCTCATATCATTGGTAAGAATCGTTCCTTTCACAGATTTCACGGATGCATCCGTGAAAATACCATCAATTTCATAGCTGTCAGATAAGGAAAGATTCGTTAGTGTAATATGTATTTTTCCATCCTGTGCCATAGATGAGGACTCAATTAAATTCGGTACCTGGAATTCTTCTTCCAAACCTATGTTTTCACTTTCGATGGAACTTTCCAAAAGTTCTGCGTCCTGATGATACTGATACATATGGAATACATGATACGTCGGCGTCTTTATCATCTTATCGCCTTCCGTTAATATGACGGATTGCAATACGTTTGCAAGCTGTGCAATGTTCGCCATTTTTACTCGATCACAATGTTTATTAAACAGGTTCAAGTTAATACCGGCGACAAGTGCATCACGCATCGTATTCTGCTGATACAAGAAACCTGGGTTCGTTCCGGGTTCCACATCATACCATGTTCCCCATTCATCAACAATTAAACCAATCTTCTTCTCCGGATCAAATTGATCCATGATTGCTCCATGTCTCTTAATCAGAGTATCCATATAAAGTGTCTTACTTAAAGTCTTATAGTATTCCTTCTCATCAAATTCGGTTGCGCTGCCTTTCTTCTGCCATGTGCCCGGTACCGTATAATAATGAAGCGATATACCGTTCATAAAGCCATGAACATGTGCCGGTGCATTTTTATGTGTCGTTTCAAGCACAACTTTCGTCCACTCATAATCATCGGAATTTGCTCCACAAGCGATTTTATAAATCGGAGCTTCACTATGATAATTACGAACATAGGTCTGATATCTGCGATATTCATTGGCATAATATTCCGGTGTCATATTGCCACCACAACCCCAATTCTCATTTCCTACACCAAAATAATCCACCTTCCATGGTGCAGGATGACCGTTTTTTGCTCTTAAATCTGCCATTGGCGATACCCCATCATAGGTAAGATATTCCACCCATTCGGACATCTCCTGAACAGTACCGCTGCCTAAATTTCCATTGATATAGGATTTGCATCCTAACTGTTCACAAAGTTCCATGAATTCATGGGTACCGAAACTATTATCCTCTACCACACCACCCCAGTGTGTATTAATCATTTTCTTTCGGTTTTCCTTCGGACCAATACCATCTCTCCAGTGATACTCGTCTGCAAAGCATCCTCCTGGCCAGCGAAGAACCGGTATTTTTATTTCCTTCAGAGCTTTTACCACATCGTTTCTCATTCCGTTCGTATTGGGAATTTCAGAATTTTCCCCTACGTATACACCTTCATAGATACACCGTCCAAGATGTTCTGAGAAATGTCCATAGATTTCTTTGTTGATATGCCCCTTTTTCTTGTGTGGATTTACATAAAGTTTTACCATAATTCTACCCTCTCTCTTTGTTTAAAATTAAAAATTATAAGATTCTATTGCTATTCTTGTCTAATTTTAGCATTTTTATGGTTAAAATTCTATAAAAAAGTTTTTCATTGGTAAAAAGCTCACTATGCCTGATGGCAAAATGAGCTTTTACTATACCTGACAATGGGTTTGATGTACCGATTTATCTTGTTAAACCATCCGGAATAAAATATTACCTATTGATAACGATATTCCTTAGCCAGTTGTATCACCTTGGTTAATCGAATATCTCGAGATGAGCTGGCAGCCTGGATTTCAAATTCCCCCGGTTCAACAACAAAGCATTTGTAATCTGGATGATAGAACCCAAAAGCATTCTTACGAAGCGTAAGACATACCTCTTTTTCTTCATTTGCTTTTAAGAATACTTTTGTAAAGCCTTTTAATTCGTGAACCGGACGTTCTAATGAGGAATCCTTATCAGCTACATAGATTTGAACAACTTCTGCTCCATCTGTATTTCCAATATTTTTGACTGTAAGCTTTACATTTACCAGAACTTCATCAGAAGCGGCATTGGTACCGTTTTCTTTCTCCAGTACATTTACTTCCAGGTTCTTATATTCAAAATTCGTATAGGATAATCCATGACCGAAGCAGAATAAAGGATCAACACCATAGGTATCAAAATAACGATATCCTACATATAAGCCTTCCTTATATGTTACCCTATCCGTTTTCCCGAATTCCTCATACTTATGCGCAGGGGAATCCTCCAGTTTTACTGGAATGGTTTCCGGAAGTTTACCGGATGGGTTAATATCACCAAATAGTACATCCGCCAAGGCATTGCCACCTTCCATGCCGGCATACCAGCTCCAAACAATCGCTTTTGCCTTATCCGCCCATGTACTCATTTGAACCGGTGATCCTGCAACCATAGCAATTACCGTGTTAGGATTTACCTTCAATACTTCTTCAATTAAACGATCCTGATTATATGGAAGGATCATATCCTGACGGTCTTTCCCTTCAACATCATAATCGTGGTTAAGACCTCCGATAATGATTACTTCATCCACTTCTTTTGCAAGTGCAACTGCTTCTTCCAATAGCACTTGTCCATGTCTTCTGCTCTCTTCTTCGACTTTGCGTTGCTTTGCAATAGCCTCTTGTTTTTCTTCCTCGGTAAGTTCCTGCTTTCTCTCTAAACTATAAAATTGCCAATTTAGCTCTTTTTGTTCCTGCTCGGTTGGAACATAGTAACCTTTGGCATATTTCACTTCCACATTGCCACCGAGTTTTGTCTTAATTCCTAATAGCGGAGAAACCTCATAAAGTGCTTTAATTTCGGCACTTCCGCCACCATTGGAGTGAATCATTTCCGCATTCTGTCCAATCACAGCCAGTTTTTTTAACCCTTTCCGATTGATTGGGAGACGTTGCTCTTCATTTTTTAAGAGAATAATGGACTCTCTTGCTGCTTTTAATACCATTTCACGATGAGCCGGACTATTATAGGTTCCCGCCTTTCGGTTTTCCCTATCCTCTCCTATCATATGCAAACGGAACATAGTGCGTAGGATATTTTTTACTTTCTCATCAACATGACTTTCATCGATTTCTCCGGCTTTTACTGCTTTTAGCAAAGGATTTGCAAAATAGTATTCATCAAAGTTAGGCGTAACAGACATCTCAACATCCATACCAACCTCTGCTGCTTCCTTGGTATCATGTACAGCACCCCAGTCGGATACAACAAATCCATCAAAGCCCCATTCCTCTCGTAGAACTTCGTTCAACAGATGTCTACTGTGACAGCAATGTACCCCATGTAATAAATTGTAAGCGCCCATAATCGAATGGGTTCCTGCCTCTTGTACGGCTGCTTTAAATCCTGGATAATAGATTTCACGCATAGTGCGTTCGTCTACAATAGTATCAACCCAAAGGCGCTCCGTTTCCTGGTTATTGGCTGCAAAATGCTTTACACATGCCGACACATCGTTTTCCTGAATTCCCTTAATCAATGGTACGGTCATTTCCTCTATTAGCTTGGGATCTTCACTCATATATTCAAAGTTTCTGCCACAGAGCGGACTTCTCTTGATATTAATTCCGGGTGCGAGAATGACATCTTTCCCACGTCCTCTTGCTTCCGTTCCCAATACCTTGCCGGTCTCATATGCCAGTTCCGTATTCCACGTTGCTGCAAGAGCACTGTTACTTGGAAGATAAGTAACATAATCATCCGTTGTACCGGCATTAATCCATTCGCTTCTACGGAATTCTTTACGAACCCCCATTGGTCCGTCAGAAAATTTCATCGCAGGTATTCCCAGGCGTTCCACAGCTTTTGTTTGGAAAAGCCCATCTCCATGAATCATCCCTATTTTTTCTTCCAGTGTTAATTGTTTCAGTAACTCTTCTATATGTGTTTCATCAACTTTTTTCATTTCTAAAATCCTCTCTTTTTTAAATGTATCATGATACACATTCCCTAAATGGATTTCAGTAAAGTCATATTCCTTTTCCATTTACCGGAATTCATTTACGGTCCAATTCCCGCCTTACGATAGGTTTTTATTCATGACAAGTGCATTGGTTTGCCTATTCATCTTGTTTTAAGGTACAAATAATCTCACCGTTACCGCTTGCTGTTATATAAGTATCATTTCCCTTAACTTCCATGATACCATTTTCTATGGATGCAATGTTATTCACATTCACCAAAACTACTGTATAAGGCTTAGAAGTCTCTACATTGATCCGTATCTGATTGTCCTTCTTTAACACTTCTGCATTGACAGAAAGCTTAGAATCCATATCATAAACGACGGTGGAAGCAGGAACTTGATCAATTAACTCATAAGCCTTAAGGATCACTCCGTCTGCATAATCGTATACCGGCCCATCATCCATAGCACCGACAGCAATCAGACTGCCTTCTTTTACCATTAACGGAATGCTAAGATATCCATGTTTCTCTTTGATAAACTTGCCACCGGTGACTGTTTCTCCGGTTAAAAAGTTCGTCCATCTTCCCTCCGGCAGATAGTATTCTGCGATACCTTCCTCATTAAAAATCGGTGCAACCAATAAGGAATCACCAAGCATATATTGTCTATCCAGATAAGCACATACCGGATCTGAAGTAAATTCCATTACCATACTTCTCATGGAAGGAATACCAATCTTTGATGTCTCAATCGCGTTACGGTACAGATAAGGCATCAAGGATGCTTTGAGTCTCGTGAAGAAACGTACAACATCAACGGATTCTTCATCATAAGCCCATGGTACTCGATAGGAGGAGCTGCCATGCAATCTGGAATGTGTGGACAGTAAACCAAAAGCACACCAACGTTTATAAACATCCGGTGTAGATGTGCTTTCAAAACCACCGATATCATGGCTCCAGAAACCGAAACCTGACATCGTTAGGGATAGACCTCCTCTTAAACTTTCTGCCATGGATTCATAATCGGACCAGCAGTCGCCACCCCAATGTACCGGGAACTTCTGTCCGCCGGCAGTTGCACTTCTTGCGAATAATACAGCTTCACCTTTGCCGCGTTTTCTTTCCAATAATTCAAATACCACTTTATTATATAAATAAGTGTAGTAGTTATGCATCTTATGCGGATCGGAACCATCATAGTATACAACATCGGTTGGAATTCTTTCACCAAAGTCCGTCTTAAAGCAGTCCACACCCATATCCAAAAGTACTTCCAACTTGGAAGCAAACCATTCACATGCTTTGGGATTAGTAAAATCAACGAGTGCCATACCCGGTTGCCACATATCCCATTGCCATACATCTCCATTGGGACGTTTTACAAAGTAACCGTTTTCCACACCTTCTGCAAACATAGAAGATTCTTGACCAATATAGCTGTTAATCCATACGCAGATTTTTAATCCCTTCGCTTTCAAGCGTTTAAGCATTCCTGCCGGATCCGGGAACACTCTGGAATCCCATGTAAAGTCACTCCAATGGAACTCTTTCATCCAGAAGCAGTCAAAATGGAACACTTTTAAAGGGATACCTCTTTCCAGCATACCATCAACAAAACGATTTACCGTTTCCTCATCATAATTGGTTGTAAAGGAGGTTGATAACCATAGTCCAAAGGTCCATGCCGGAGGTAGGGATGGCTTGCCGGTAAGGTCCGTGTAACGCATCAATACTTCTTTCATGGAAGGTCCATTGATAATAAAGTAATCCAAACCTTCCCCCGGAACAGAGAACTGTACCTTTTTCACATTTTCCGAACCAACTTCAAAAGATACCTTTTCCGGATGGTTAACAAAAACGCCGTAACCTCTACTTGAAATATAGAAAGGTATGTTCTTATAGGACTGTTCGGTAGATGTACCACCGTCTTCATTCCAGATATCCACGGTCTGTCCATTCTTAACAAATGGTGTGAAACGCTCACCCATACCATAGATTAATTCCCCTACGGACAGAGATAATCTTTCACGCATATAAGTATCTTCTTCTCCGCCTTTATCATAGGCAAGGCCTCTCCAATTGGTCTTCACATAAGCAAGGTCCTTGGTGCCACTATCCGTAATTTTTTCATCCCCACGATAGAAGGTCATTTTCCAATTTTCCTTATTAATAACTACGCGAAGACTACCGCTCTTAACCTCAATGATATCTTCCTGCTCTTTAACATCAAGCGCATGGTCTTGATCCAATACGAGTTCAAAATCCGGTATTTTCTTACGTACACCAAGATAATGGTTTGTCTGTATACGAAGAACCTCCGGTGCAGGAGAAGTAATTTTAATTGTAAGATTAACTCCTCCTAACGTATCACCCCTATGTCTGATTTTATGGGTAGGCGCGCATATGGTAACTTCATTCTTATTTATTTTTGAAAAATATACTTCTGCAGGAGAGAATACCTCGCATCCTTCCTTCTGCAGCCAACATCCATTACTAAATTTCATGATATGCTCCTTTCAAACTCTATTCTAAAATATATTTTCATGTATCATTGATGTACATGTCTGCGACATAAAAATGCCTTTTTATAAAATATCATGCCAAAGTATAGCAGAAGAATTTTGCATTTAAAATGTACAATACATGCTATCCAATGTTGTATTCTATATGTTTATCGCAAATCATTACCAGCATCTACCACAAAATGAATGCTCTGATTAGTGCATATATTTAGCAAATAACTGCTCCATACATATTTCCTTAATCATAGGCTGGTATATGGTACCTATGCGAATGTAACAATGGTAATTGGCTTAACGAATCACGGATACATAGTACATACGGTCTTTATACATAGGGAATATAAGTTTTTGATCTTCGATCCGGTAATTAACCTCATTACCCCAACTGTCCTTGATTCTATATTGTTCACCCTTAAGTTTGATGATGCCAACCCTGTCTTTTACTGCAACAATTCTTGCCTTCGTAAGAGCTCCATCCTGCCATTCCATGTCAACGATATATCCTCCTCTGGCTCTTACTCCGGTAATTTTTCCATTCTTCCAAACCGATGGTAATGCAGGAAGGAAATGCAATTCCTCATGATAACTTTGCAATAGCATCTCCAGAATAGCAGCAGTACCCCCAAAGTTTCCATCGATTTGAAAAATCCTTGGGGGATGTAGATCCAGTAAGCTTTCCGTTGCAAAATCTCCAATCAAAGCACGGATATGCTCAAATGCAATATCCCCTTCACCAAATCTTGCATAAAGGCAAGCGACCCATGCACGGCTCCATCCGGTATGACCGCCACCGGCTGCCAACCGATTTTCCAGAGAAACTCTAGCAGCTTTAAATAATTCCGGTGTCCGTTCCGGATCAATCTGCTCACCGGGAAACACACCAAACAGGTGGGACACATGGCGATGTTCCGGTTCCACTTCCTGAAATTCCTTATTCCATTCCAATAGTTGCCCTTTACTTCCAATCTGAAGTGGAGGAAGATGTTCCAAAATCTCTGTCCAGACAGCGACTTTATCTTCATCAATATTTAAAATCTTGGCTGCCTTAATACAATGGCTCAATAAATCCATAACCAATTCTATATCCATTGTTGATGATACACCAATGGTTACCGGCATATCACCGCCTCCAACGTAACGATTCTCCGGAGACTGTGACGGCATGATTTGATAGATACCTTGTTTATCTTTCACTAAGAAGTCTTCAAAGAAAGCTGCTACTTCCTTAAGAAATGGATAGCAGCGTTCCTCAAGGAATTCTAAGTCTTGTCCATATTCATAATGCCACCATACATGTTGCGCCAGCCACGGTGCTGCACCTACCCATACGGACCACCCGTAAGTCTCCGGTGTAGCACATCCCCAGATATCGGAGGAAAGCGGTATCCATATACCATTGCAACCAAATAGCTTTTTCGCGGCATCCCTGCCGTAGGAAACCATTTTTTCCAGGTACACAAACAATGCTTCCGTATAGTCTTGCATATGTCCATTTTCTGCAGGCCAATAATTCATCTGCAGGTTAATATCGTTATGATAATCGCAATCCCATGCAGGATGTAAATCTTCATTCCATTTGCCCTGCAGATTTGCCGGTAGTTCCCCATTGGCTGAAGAAGCGCAAAGAAGATAACGGCCATAATTAAAATACAGGATTGGAAGCGTTACATCATTACTTCCTTCACGATAAGCCCGAATACGCTCATTGGTAGGTATGTTAGGTTCCTCATCAAAGATATCCAAATGCAATTTACCATATTGCTTTTCATACGCAAGCATATTCTCTCTATATAATTTCTCCCAGGACTTATCAGAAGGAGGACGTTTATTACATTCCTCCAAGGGATGTACATTTTTTGCATCCGTGCCTATATTGATAAATATTAGGATTTCTCTGGCGTTCTCTACCCGAAGTTTATTTTTTCCCAGAGGAACTATACTTCCACCACGTATTTTCAAATCAGCCTTAACACAGAACTTCATTCCTTGATGAAATGCACCATGCATCAGAATGCTTCCATGATTAAGTTCATAGGAAATATCGCAGCGGGAATCCTCTTCTCTTGTAAGCCAGAAAGTACCGTTAAGCATTTCCTCTCTTGCATAAATTCTTGTAATAAGGCAATCTTCCAATAGATGCCCTATCGAGGTTCTGGTAATATATCTTCCATCCGCTTCATAGCTGATTTTTACTCTTGCCCGTTCCAAATCAAGTTCTCTCCGATAGTTGCTTACCTCACCTTGATCAATCGTAAAACGAAAATCCCCGGCAGGTTGATAGGAATCCTCTTTCGAAGGTCTCCCGCTAATGCCTCCATTGCCTCCCCAAGCTTCATTGGCCAGAATTGTTGCCTGCTCATAGTTTTCCTCTTCTAAAAGCTTACGAACCTGAGGCAGATAAGCACTTCGATCCTCATTCGTGCGCTCCTTATTCTGTCCTACACAGAGCCATTCATGGTTTAAAGCAATTCTTTCTTCCTCTATTCCACCAAGTACCATTCCGGCAAGTCTGCCTGTACCAATCGGTAATCCATTCTTCCATTCTGTCGCCGGACTTTTGTACCATAATCTTTGATTCAATAAAATTCCTCCATTCCGAAGCCCTCACATAAACCATATTGTTAATTGAATTAACAATGATAATTATAGCGAAGTCTTTGACAAAAGGGAACAATTTTCACGTTGGATTTGCAATTTTATAATTTAGTGCATCCTTATATAACTTTATACATCTTTCATGGGGTATTTTGGCAAGAATATTCTACAAATTTCTATAAGCAAGCGAAAACCTCATATAATATTGATCATCGATGAGCGAAGATAACTCATATCAAAATGCCTTATTTTAAATCAAAATTCACTTTATTCATTCCACTTATAGATATGATATAACCATCCTTCAATTCGGTGGTTACTTTCTCCACACCAAAATCTTCATTACCAAGGATTTCATTAACTTCAATCCATCCGGTAGTATTATAGATAAATAGATTCCCACTGCCATCTGCACTGGTAATATCATATCTTCCCGGAGCGATATCCAGTCCAACAACCCAGTTACCGGTTGTTAAGCTATCTTTGTACATGATTGTCTCAGCGGGTACAAATGTCACTTTATTAATGCCGGAAATCTCTATCTTATCCCCTGTCTTGATATCGGTTGTGACACTGTCAACACCAATCTCTCCACCGCCTAAGATTTCATTTATATAGGGAACATCATTTTCATCATAGATAAACAGGTTTCCGTTGCCATCACCTGTAATTACATATCTTCCCTCCGGTATATCCGTGCCAACTTCAAATTTTCCGGCGTTTAAGGTGGTTTGTACTGCCTGAGAATTATTTCTGCTCATTTCCTTATCCGCAATGTTATCTTCAACGATTTCTTCGATCGGTCCGGTTGCAATATCATCGTCATCGGTATCCTCAATAACGTCTAAATCATCCGTATCCTGTGGCTCCTCTGCTCCCAATGTTGGATTTTGTGTTTGCTCCTTCCCGATATCGTTTTGCTTATCATCCTTCGGGTCACCGGAAAGCATTCCGGGAAGCAAAATTACCACAAGAACTACGAGTACCCAAAACCACCATTTCTTATAGAATGGTTTCTCCTCTTTACCTAGATTGCGTTGATCCATAACTTGTTCCTCCTTATTCCATGATTTCAAATCCTGCACTTGTACCGGTACTGTCATAAAGAACTCTCTTTTTCCGGGTTAATAATCGTACCCGTACGATAGCATCTGTGCACTCTTTGATCGTTCTGATCATACGACCGTTCATCGGTGCTTTTAATTCGCCGCCATCAGTATAAACAACAGTCATCTCTAATCGGAAGCGTAAATCCTCTATCACTACCTCCAAGAGGGAAGCTTCTTTATAAAGTTTTCGTATCCTTGCTCCGGTATAGGTTGCAAAGAGTAATATACGTTTATCGTAGCGTAAGATTGCAAAAAAACCGGTAAAAGAAGTCCCAAGGAAAGGTACTTTGGCAACCGAGAACATAACGGTTGTTTTCCCATTAGGAAAATGATTCGATTGAAACCAGATCCATTTCTTTGGAAATGACCTGCCCCAATCCTTTTCGATATAGCCAAAACCACGCTGATAATCCAAAATCTTACCATTAATATTTAACAACCCATTGGTTTCATGGTGTATGTTAATCACACCATGATAACATTCCAAAAATGGCAGATAGGAAAACGGTCCCATAATCCCCGGATGATACCATGCCTTTGGAAATGAAATCAGGTTGCTAAATGTAAGCTTTCCTTTCAGTTTGATGTTTTCTCCCTGAATATTTAAGTTTATCTGATCTTGGGAAAAATAATTGTCCCCAATCATAATATGAAAACGTGATTCACTATACCAAAAATCCGTTATATCATATCGGACATATTCCACCTGATTACCCCCATATAAAACCTGAATGAAGGCATGAGGATCAAAGTCATTCTTTGATATTCCCGGGATAATTACAAGTGGATGATCTCCTGTAAAATCTACTATTTTAAAATACCAGCCTTCAAAATAGTTTTTTCTTTTATTCTTCCCTTGATAAATCTCAGGATAAAATAATTTCGTAACATAATAGTCCATTGTTATACACTCATTTCTATATATATTTTCCATTACCCAAGCCTAGACTTCGATTATGGAATTTATGATTGATGTTAAACAGAGCAGCCGTTTGGGCTGCTCCTTTTAATTCATTTCCGCCATTTTCAATAATTCTTCGACAGAAAGCTCTTTTTCCGTAAAATCTCCTCGCATCACTTTAAGTACCGTCTTTTCATTTGCAATTTCCTCTGCCGTTCTGATGCCCCATTTACGAACAATTGGCAACGGAGGACACCACCCATGCAATGCATGCTGCAGCATAAATAAACCAATAGCACCGGTTAATATAAAACCAAGGCGTTTTAACCTAACCCCTAGTAAGGAACTTAGAATTAGAGATATCGAAGCTCCTACTTCCATCACCCGTTCGATATCCCATTCTTGGCAAAGCTGCCGAATTCTATCCGTAAGTTCTTCCTTAGAACAGTTTTTATAGATATTTAAATTCTTAATCGTCTGTTTTTTAATCTCTGCATTCACCAAAGGGTCGGTGCTCAAAAACACTTTTTGTGATGTCGGAGGCAGTATATTTAATCGTATGATAAATCCCACTCCTTTCATGTTTTTGTTAGTATGTGTAATCATTGAAAACTTATCCAAAAATCTCATAACGCTTAGAATAATGAAATCATCCGTGGAAATCTCTCATTGTTATTTCACGGTTTATCGTGTAGAATATTGACTTGTATGATTAAAAAATAGTAATTACTTTATATGTTAAAATCAAAAAGAAATGTTATAAAGGAGTTCTTATGAGTATATTAAATGTTTCCAATCTAAGTCATGGTTTTGGAGATCGTGCAATCTTTCATAATGTTTCCTTTCGGCTGCTAAAAGGGGAGCATATCGGTCTCATTGGTGCCAATGGGGAAGGTAAATCCACCTTTATGAATATCGTTACCGGTAAACTTCAACCCGACGAAGGTAAAATTGAATGGGCAAAACATGTCAGAGTTGGCTACCTCGATCAACATGCCGTACTGGAGAAAGGCATGACAATACGTGATGTATTAAAATCCGCATTTTCCTTTTTATTTGAACTGGAAAACAGAATGAACCAAATTTGCGACGCTATGGGAGAGGCAAGTGGAGATGCACTGAATGAAATGGTGGAAGAGCTTGGTACCATTCAGGATTTACTAATGTTACATGATTTCTATATTATCGATACAAAAATAGAGGAAATTGCTAGGGCATTGGGGCTTGATGAATTGGGTCTTGACCGCGATGTGGAAGATCTTAGCGGTGGTCAAAGAACTAAGCTGCTTTTTGGAAAACTACTGCTGGAAAAACCGGATATCTTACTATTGGATGAGCCAACGAATTACTTGGATGAGCAGCATATTGAATGGTTAAAGCGTTACTTACAGGAATATGAGAATGCCTTTATCTTAATCTCCCATGACATCCCTTTTCTGAATAGTGTCATCAATATAATCTATCATATGGAAAATCAAGAGCTTAACCGATATGTTGGTGACTATAATAAATTCCTGGAAGTTTATGAGATGAAAAAGGCACAATTAGAAGCCGCATATAAAAGGCAGCAAAAAGAAATTCAAGAATTACAGGATTTTGTGGCCAGAAATAAGGCGAGAGTATCTACCCGTAATATGGCGATGTCGCGCCAGAAAAAACTGGATAAGATGGAAGTGATTGAACTCGCACCGGAGAAACCGAAACCGGAATTCCATTTTAAAGAAGCTCGCACCGCCGGTAAATATATCTTCCAGACAGAAAATCTTGTCATTGGCTACGATACACCTCTCTCCTCACCCCTGAATTTATCCATGGAACGAGGTGACAAGATTGCTTTAATTGGTGCTAACGGAATAGGGAAAACCACCTTACTAAAGAGCATCCTTGGATTAATCAAACCTTTAAGCGGGAAAGTCACCCTTGGTGATTACTTAAGCATCGGATACTTCGAACAGGAAATGGCACCTGGTAATACGACTACCTGTATTGAAGAAATCTGGAAGGAATTCCCCGGTTTTACGCAGTACGAAGTCCGTTCCGCATTGGCCAAATGCGGCCTTACCACAAAGCATATTGAAAGCCAAGTCCGTGTTCTTAGCGGTGGCGAACAGGCAAAGGTTCGTCTTTGCAAATTAATTAATAAGGAAACCAATATTCTGCTCCTTGATGAGCCTACGAATCACCTGGATGTCGATGCGAAAGCTGAATTAAAACGTGCTTTGCAGGAATATAAAGGCAGTATACTAATCATCTGCCACGAACCGGAATTTTATCAGGATGTCGCTACAAAAATCTGGGATTGTACCGAATGGACTACGAAGAAATAAAGATTGATAAGTAAAAAAATAAGCCTAATTTAACACCTTATTTGTTAAATTCAGACTCGTACATTGCTGAATAGACTAGAAATTGCTCGTTAAGATAAGGAGTATCCCCAAGTACTCCTTTCTAACGAAAGCAATATTTCAAACCACCTCTTGAAACAAAGAGGTTACTCTCTCTCTGATTGTATCTATATCCAGATTTAATGCTAACGATAATTCCGGATATAATAATCTCTCAGCCCTATCTAATATTCTTTTATCGGTAGTTGAAATTTTCTTCCCCACTGCTTGTTTTTCATGCGCATCAATTAAAATTGATACAATAACTTTAATCAGCTTCATTGGATTGCCTTCTTTAATAATCTGCGTATAAACTTGATCTTTCTGCTTCCGGTCAGAGATACGGAAAATATTTTCAGCGGATACAGAAGCCAATATTTCCTGTGCTTCTTCCGAGGGCATAATGGATCTCATCCTTACCTTATCATTATCCACCGGAGTCATAATTTTTGTTTTCTCATTATATGGATGCATTATATAACATAATTTCGTCTCTTTATCAATGATATTTTCCGTTATTTCATCGATAAAGCAAACCCCATGATGTGAATATATAATGTATTCCCCTTTCTGGAACATATTGCCTCCTTTCCTTTTGTCAACTTAGGTTTACAATATTAGGATATCATAATATTATTTTTTTGTCAACTTAGTTGACATTCACGTTTGCAGAGGGTATACTACAGCAGGGGGGTGAGCGAATGGATTATACGAATATCATTGACTTGATTTTTGAAAAGCAACTTCGATTATCGAAGCTTAAACAAGATAAATGGAATTCCAAAAATTCCGAACAGTTAACAAATACCGAATGGAGCATACTGGCTCTACTTTACGGAAAGCTGCCAACGATTTCCGAGGTTGCGCAACAGCTTGGTATCACAAGGCAGGCAACCCATAAAACCATGAAAGCCCTTGATGCAAAGGGATTAATCGTGGTAAATCCTGTGGAGAATAATCATCGGAATAAATGTATTAAACTTACCCCCTTAGGGGAAGAAATCTATCATGAGAATCAAAAAATCAAGAATGAAATGGAAAAAGAAATAGGCCAAAAAATTGGCCAAGATAAACTTTATCTATTAAAAGAGCTATTAAAAGGGGATTGGAATTAATTGTTCAATTCCTTTTTTATTGTTCTCCAATTCGGTAAAAATTGATCCATATAGTTCTTAAATACTTGATTATGACTTGCTTCCAGCAAGTGAACCAACTCGTGCACTATTACATATTCCAGGCAAATCGGTCTTTTATATACGAGTCTTAGGTTAAGGCAGATTTTACCTGTCCGTATATTACAACTTCCCCATCTGGTTTTCATATCACGTACAGCAAATCCACTTACTTTTACACCAATGATTTGCTCCCATTTCCCAATCAGTTCGGGAATCGCATTTTGTAATACTTCCTTGTACCATTGATTTAATATCCTGGCTCTACTCTCAGGGGTACTGTTTAGTTTCACATATAGATGTATCTCATCTCCCACTGGGACAGCTCTTGCTTTTCTCTCTGTAAGTATCACCTTAAGTGTATACTTCTTTCCCCAGAGATAGATTTCTTCCCCGGAGATATATCTTTGTATATTTTGAACGAATCTTGCCTGCATTTTTTGTCGCTGCTTTATCATCCATTCGTATTTTATTTGTAAAAAGCGATATATCTCATCTGGATGTATACGCAGCGGTGCAGATATCAACACCTTCCCATCCGGCGGAAGAATCTTTAGATACATATTCTTAATTTTCTTGCGTTCAATTTCAATAGGTATATTGTTATAAATCATATGCTCCATTTTCCCCAACCGTCCAATAACATTTTCATTCATATACGTTTTCTTCGTTCACTTTGCTACTATTGACTAAATATTTTTTAAAATCTTTTTCCGTCTAAGTGTTTGCCATACATAATTTGGGAAATACTCCTATGTAAGGAGGTATATGAATGGTCGCTTTTATCAAAGATTATCATCTGGATTCGATAAAGAAAAAACTATTTCTACTTTATCTATTAAATGTAATAGACGTAATCATGACGATACTACTTTTAAGAACCGGATTATTCCGCGAAGTAAATTTCATTATGGCAAAAATGGTAGAAAGCCCAATTGCCAGCATACTGTTCAAGGTAGTACTACCCGCTGCAATGCTCTATTATTTATACATTAAGATTAAAGAGTCAATAGACAATGGATGTGAGAACCCCGCAAGCATATATCAGGAATTAAAAGTAACAAACATAGGCATTAACATTTCCATACTTATTTATGTACTTGTGGATTGCTCCCATCTGATTTGGACAGCCTTACTCCCCTTTTTCTACAAGATTGCATAGCGTACTTCATTCGTTTTGATCGCTTTTAATTTCGCTTTGTCAAATCAGGAAGTTTCCTGATAAACATAACCAAATCTTGAAAGTACCCTTGACGAAGCCTTGAAATATCTTCTCCCTCCGAATTAATCAGGCAATCTTTCAAAAGGAATGTATCCATCCCCAGTTCTGATGCACACATATCCTCTTTCACATCATTCCCTACCATGATACATTCCTTGGGATTTTTGCCTATCCTCGATAATATTTCCCTATAGTAATTCAGATTTGGTTTACAATACGAGGAACTATCATAGGTTGTAATGAATTCAAAGTCCTCGGGATTAAGACCTGCCCACTGAATTCGATGATTGGTTGCTACCTTGGGAAAGAGCGGATTTGTTGCCAACACCCTACGGTAGCCTTTTTCTTTCAGGAGCTGTATGCATTCCTTTGCCAGAGGCTCTACTGAAGTGGTTACTTTGGCTGTAACAAATTCATTGCGGTAAAAATCCTCGAATACCGGTTCCAATTTCCGAATTTCTTCCCCATGGATCCCGGCAAATGCATTCCAAAAGCGCTTTTCATTCGTCATTTGCCCGTCATTCTCAAGCATTGCCTTAATGCCAACCCAGATGGATTTAAGCAGCAGCTTTTCATCCATACCGTACGGTATCATTTTAACTGCAAGTGCATGAAAATAGGTTTGCACAAACAACTCCTGATTCGGCATGGGTAATAATGTTCCATCCAAATCAAAGAAAAATGTATCCAACATTTCAGCCTCCAATATTTTATCCCAATAAATCATGACCAGTAAAAGTCATACATAATTATGCAATTACATAGCCATAGCAAATAAATTTTAAATTCTATTGTGCTTTCCTATGTATAAGAAGGAGACTGCTTCATGCAGTCCCCGGTATGACTTTAGTTTCCCTGACCGTATTTTTCCGCGATTTTTATTAATAATTCAACGCATTGATCCATCGCTTGTACGCAAGCATATTCCATAGTACCATGGTGATTATGGGATCCTGTTCCAAGATTCGGGCATGGTAGCCCCATGAAAGAAAGCCTTGAACCATCCGTACCACCACGCACCGGTTCGCTATATGGGGTTCCTCCCATTTCCTTTATTGCATTATAAGCCGTTTCAATCAGATGCCAATGAGGCTTGATTTTCTCAGCCATGTTATAGTACTGATCTCTTAATTCTAAGGTAATGGTACCTTCCCCGTATTTCCTGTTTAACTTCTTCGTAATCTCTTCCATCAATGATTTTCTTTGCTCCAGTTTCTTCAAATCATGGTCACGGATGATATAATGTAATGTTGTCTGCTCAACAACCCCCTCTATACGGTCCAAATGGAAGAAACCTTCATACTTCTCAGTGTGTTCCGGTCGTTCTTTCTCCGGAAGCATGGAATTGAATTCCATAGCAATTAACATGGAATTAACCAGCTTATCCTTCGCTGTTCCCGTATGAATACTGAAACCTTTAATAGTAACCTTAGCGGATGCTGCGTTAAATGTTTCATATTCTACTTCACCAAAGGAAGCACCATCCACCGTATATGCAAAATCCGCACCAAACCGTTTTACATCGAACAAATCTGCTCCACGTCCAATTTCCTCATCCGGTGTAAATCCAATTTTAATCGTTCCATGTTTGATATCGGGATTCTGATATAATCTCTCTGCCATAGTCATAATTTCGGCTACGCCGGCTTTATCATCCGCACCTAGCAGGGTTGTTCCATCAGTAACAACAAGATCGCATCCAACATATTTATTCAGGGAAGGATAATCCTTTGGACTTAAGATAATGTTCTTTTCCTCATTTAGCACGATGTCACCGCCATCATAGTTATGAACCAATCTTGAATTCACATTTTCAAATGGGGCATCCCGAACAACGTCCATATGGCTGATGAATCCAACCACAGGTCCGGACCAATCATCGATATTCGCTTCAATCGTTCCGAAAACATAACCATTTTCGTCCATCGATGCATCTTTTATTCCCAGTTGCTTCATTTCCTCAACCAAAGCCTTCCCAAATTCCAATTGGGAAGGTGTACTTGGACAGGTATCACTGTCACTAAGAGAAGCCGTTTCGTATTTCGTATATTCTATTAATCTTTCATAAGCACGCATATCTATTTCCTCCATAAATCGATGTATTGTTAATCTTAGTTTTTTGTTGAATGCATTCCCTATTCAGATTTCTGCATTAGTTTTTTACCTAGATAATGTTGTCTGAGGATTATTTTACCACGAAAAAGGAAAACATGCTACAAAAATGCATAATCTATTTAACTCCGTCACCCTTTTATTCATCTTAGCATATAATTTATTGTTAAAAAATGTAATGGAGTGTAATAAAATGAAGAATATCTTTACTCCGACATCACTTTTATGCTTTTCATTTTTTAATTTTCGAATTAGAATTTTGATCTTAGTCATTATTCTAATTATAGTTTTAATTATACTTGCAATATTGATTTATAAGATTATTAAAAAGAAGAAAAAATGTAAACACGAAAAGGATGTATGCGGTAAGAAGCCTAAACCTGATGAATGTATCCACGATACAATAGAATACGAATGCAACCACGATACCGATCAAAAGGAATGTTATCAAGAGAAACATGAATTCTCCCAAGATACTGCATATGATGATGGTAACAAGGATACGGAATATATGGAATGTAATCAGAATACCGAATACGATGATTACAACCACGATACTAACGATAAGGAATGCGCCAAGGATACCGGAAAAGAGGAAGCAACCTACGACCCTTGCAAAGATTTAAAGCACGGACACCATATCAGACGCTATGAAAAAGAGCATGAATGAAGCATTTCGACCAACCCCATGGTAAATCTTCCATGGGGTTGTAATTTGAATCTATCTAAATTAAAATTCACAACTTCTTTTCATTCATTGAACCTACTATCTGCAGGATGTAAAGCATATAATGAATTGTCTAAAAGATTGTACAAGGAGGAAGATTATGACATATACAAATAATAACAATAATCGCAGAGACAATCGCATGATTTTAAATGGAAGCGGGCAAGTAACTGCCATTGCGGATATAGCCATTCTACGAATTGGTGTTCAAACAACCGGCGAGAATTTAACAACCGCACAGCAAGAAAATGCCAGGATAAGCCACTCTTTTCTTGAAGTTATTCAGGAGTTAGGAATAACGGATATAAAAACTTTTCAATACACCATAGACCGCCAATATGATTACGAAAATGGTACTCGTATTGACCGTGGTTATTTGGTTCGCAATATTTTCGAAATTCAAACACAGAACCTGGACCATGTCGGGACTGTGATTGACTCTGCAGTTGCTGCCGGTGCAAATGTCGTTGATTTTATTAATTTTGAAGTATCCAATATTGAATTGTTTTATCAACAAGCGCTTAACATTGCCGTACGCAATGCAATTCAAAAGGCAAAATCCATCTCCTTAAGTTTGGGTATTAATGTAAATCTTATACCGACGAAGATTACGGAAAATAGTAATCCGCCGGTACCTTCATCAGCGACATTCTCCAGCCGTGAAGAAATGTTTGCAACCCCTATAGAACCAGGTGATAGGCAAATCAATGCATCTGTTACGGCTGAGTTTACTTATTAATTAAACATATCCATTGCGAAGCATTTCGATTTCCTTACGATACCCTTCGATTTCATTTGGAGTTTCCAGTACAAATGGTAAATGACGCAATTTGGGATGATTGATAATTCGGATAAATGCTTCCAATCCAATGGTTCCTTCCCCAATTTTTTCATGCCGGTCCTTATGACTTCCGATAGGATTCTTACTGTCGTTGATATGAATCGCTCTTAACCTTTGGAGACCTATAATTTGATCAAATTCGTCCAATACTTCATCAAGATGATTTACAATATCATATCCTGCATCATAAACATGGCAAGTGTCCATACATATTCCCACTTTATCCTGCAGTTTGACACCTTCCAATATCCAGGATAGTTCCTCAAAGGTTTTACCGATTTCGGTTCCTTTCCCAGCCATTGTTTCAATTAAAACTATCGTTGTCTGTTCCGGCCTGATGATATGATTTAGGACCTCAATCGTTCTTTCAATTCCTTTGTCAACCCCTTGGCCAACATGACTACCTGGATGAAAATTATAAAAGTTATGGGGGATGAATTCCATCCTCTCAATATCATCCTCCATAACTTCCAAAGCAAATTCTCTTACACGATCCTGCTCTGCCGCCGGATTTAAAGTATAGGGCGCATGGCCGATAATTTGAGAAAAATGATTCTCCTTCATAATTTTCTGTAATGCTAACGTATCCTCCGGATCAATCTCTTTTGCTTTGCTGCCTCTAGGATTACGGGTAAAATACTGGAACGTGTTGGCATTTATTTTGACAGCTTCCTTTCCCATTGCTTCATAACCTTTTGATACGGATAAATGGCAGCCGATATTTAACATAATAGTACCTATCCTTTCTAAATTCTTTTGTAATCAAAAACCGATTGGTAACATTTATTACTTAATTTGTTTTTATCTTTTTATCTTTAGAACATCCTTATATTCTATTATAGCACATCCTTATATTCTTCGTGTTTCGTTAATACCTCCCTGGCATAGGAACACTGTGGAATAATCCTCTTCTTTTCCCTACGAGCATAATCCACCACTTTCATTAATAGCTCATGAGCAATCCCCCGGTGCCTGTAATCTTCCTTTACAAAGGTATGATCAATGACGATATCATCTTCCCCTTTGGGCTGAAAGGTAATAAGTGCAATTGCAGTAGCTACACTATCCCCAATATAGAATGCATTCTTGGCTTCCTTTATCTCCATATCGATATCCTTTTTCTCATTTACTATCATAGGAAAACCTCCTTTTATTTTTTATCGTAGCATTGTATGAATTACTTAGGAATTCCATAACGAATGGATATGGTTAGTATTCACTGGTAATAAAAAGATTATAAGCCAATTCGTCAATTAGCAAGTCATTCAAATATTTGCTTTGTTAATATTGACATTCATTCTCATTTATACATTTTACTGTGATTTTAACAAAGATCCTTGACCTTTGCAAGTACTTTACTGCGATCCAATAATAAGCAAGTGGAATTGGGAAGTTAATTCACTTGTCATGAATCGATAAGGGTGTCGCTTACATGGCGGCACCCTTTTTAAGTATTTTAATCTCATTCATCAACTTCGGTACTTCAAAAATCAGCATGGCAGCCCATCCTCCAAAGCAGGCAAAAGCGATACCGGAAAATCCAAGGTAAGGGATGAGGGTATAAGCAAACAGTACACGGAATAGCATTTGGATGGAGGTTGCATGCCAGGTTACATTCATCTTACCCATTCCACGGAAAAAGCCTTGGATTCCGTTGGTATTAGCAGGCATGATATAAAAGAACGCCATATAGGTTAAATATAAAGCACCTAAGGCAATCGATGTACTCTCTTCACTTGGTAGGAAAAGTGACATAATTGGTCTTGCCAGAAGAAGTACCAATGTTCCAATGATAATGCCATATCCATTCTCAAGTAGCAAACCAGAGCGTAACCCTTTAAGAATTCGCTTACTCTTCCCTGCACCGCGATTCTGTGCAACAAAAGTTGTGATTCCTGCACCAATACTCTGCTCCGGAGTAAAAGCAAAATCATCCACCCGATTGACTGCATTAAACGCAGCGATACTTTCTACTCCCAAAGGATTTACTGCTCCTTGAATAAGAACCTTTCCCACATAAAGCGTTGTTTGCTGCATTGCGGATGCCCAGCTGTAATGGATCGTTTTCTTAAGAAGGATCCGATCAATGTGCAAATCCTTCCATTTCAGTCGAAGAAGCGGTACTTTATACCATACATAGATAACGCAACATATTGCTGATACAGCTTGCGCAAAAATTGTTGTATAAGCAGACGCAATAACTCCCATCTTTAGATAACCTACAAAAAACAGGTCTAAAAGGACGTTTAATACGGAGGAAATCATTAAAAACAACAAAGGTGTCTTTGTATCACCAATACTACGAAGGCTGGCTGCATAAATATTATAGATAAATGAAAATAGTAATCCCATAAAAATAATTTGCAAATAGTTAACGGATGCACCCAAAATTTCCTTCGGTGTACGCAGTAGAATCAGGATTGGTTTTGCTAGCAGGATACAAATACCACTCATCACCATGGTAAATAATATCCCTGTAAGTAAAGATGTGGAAAGTTCCTTATCAAACTTTTCTTGGTTTCCCGATCCATAATACTCACTAAGTAAAACGGATGCTCCGGTACAGATTCCTACGATAAAGAAAAGAACAATATTCATTACGGGATTTGCCGTACCTACACTAGCCAATGCATTTTCCCCTACAAACCTTCCTAAGATAATGGAATCCATTGCGTTATAGGTAAGTTGAAATAAGTTACCCAGAATCATGGGAAGGGCAAAAGACAATAAATGTTTCGCTATATTTCCTTCGGTCATGTTGTTTGCAGCCATTGTATATTCTCCTTGAAAAAAGCACCGCATAAGCAGTGCTTATTCAGTGTGGTTATTATCAAGTAACGATAATTACTTCCTTAGATATTGTATCATATTTTGTAGAAAAAACAATAATCTCGAATATTTTCTTGCTTTTCCTCTCTTTACTAACGAATTTGCTTATTTAATTTCATTACTATAAACCTTTTCTTCTTTCAGATGTTCCTCAACTTTGACATAAGGTTCGAGATGCACAATCACCTGCGCATTTTGATTAATCTCCTCCCGGATTTTATTCTCAATACAATGGGTAAGTTCATGGGATTGTTCAACACTCATATCCGGTTCTGTCATGATATGCATGTCGATATACATATCATTTTCACTGCCACGACTTCGAATACAATGGATATGCTTAACCTGCTCAAATCTCATCGCAATATCCTTAATCTGCTCCTTATCTGCCGCTGCTTTATCAAGCAAAATTTCACTATTTTCCCTAAAAATACTGATTGCCGCATGAAGAATAAATCCTGCAACGATAAAGGATGTAACTGGATCAATAATGGATGGTAAGCCATAATGTATCCCTATCAATGTGGCTAGTACACCAATGGATACGTAAATATCACTTCTCGTATGCATGGAATCGGAAATCAGTATTTGACTCCCCAATTTTTTTCCCTGCTTATATTCAAAAATGCATACAAATAGATTAATACAAAGACTTAATACAAGCAGCAAGATATTTTCCAACGAGACCTGTGGCCTAACGGATTGGAATAACCGTAGAATTGCTTCCCAAATAATCCTTACAACAATGATAAACAGCATTAGCGCGATAAATAATCCTGCCACCATTTCAAACTTTTTATGTCCATAGGGATGGCATTCATCCACTGGTTTGGATGCAAATTGGATACCGATAAGGCCTGCGATGTTGGAAGAACCATCTGTCAAAGAATGAAATCCATCCGCTGTCATGCTAGTGCTTTTCACTAAGATCCCAATCGAAATTTTCAAAGCGGCTACCGCCAAATTTGCCAAAAGTATAATGCATAGCACCAATTTTACTTTCCTATAATTAATGTCCAAGATACCAACCTTCCTCTTCCCTTAGTTAATTCTAATAAAGTACAAATATAATCGAATTTATTGCAAGTTTGTATGAAAATCCTTTCCTTTTGTTTCTTTATTCAGAAGTAACTTGCAGGTATAATAAAAACCTGTGAAACTATACGTGTACGATAGTCCCACAGGTTTTAAAATCCTGCTGCCCTATTAAGGGCCCGGTCAAACGCAAATCTTTATGCGTATTGCCTGATCCAAATTATCTCTATTGCATTGTACTATCAATATATTCAGGTTGGCTTGTATGTGACAGTAAACTTATAAAAATCATTAAGGTATTTTACATACGTGCTATAGGAAATAATTTTCTAATAGGAAACTATGATAGGAAATAAAACTATCATTAAAGCGTATGATTATTATCCATAAGCAGATCGTTTAAAATTTTACTCTAATTCGATAGTACCGGTATTTAATGCATAATACCTTCCTTGCATTTTCATTAAGTCATCATGGTCGCCGCGTTCAATGATTTCGCCATGCTCTAACACCATAATTGCATTAGAATCACGAACTGTAGAGAGCCGGTGGGCTATTACGAAGGTCGTTCTGCCCTCCATCAACTTATCCATTCCTTCTGCAATTAATTTCTCGGTTCTTGTATCTACCGATGAAGTCGCTTCGTCTAGGATTAGGATGGTTGGATTTGCAATCGCTGCTCTGGCAATGGAGAGAAGCTGTCGCTCACCCTGTGATAAATTCCCTCCATCCATGGTAAGCATCGTCTGATAACCATTCGGTAATAGCTTGATAAAGTAATGTGCATTTGCAAGCTTCGCAGCAGCTTTTACCTCATCATCTGTTGCATCCAATCTTCCGTAACGGATATTGTCCGCTATGGTACCTTCAAAAAGGTGTACATCCTGTAATACAATGCTCATTGTACTTCTTAAATCAAATTTATTAATTCTCCTAATATCGATTCCATCATAGTAAATGGTACCTTCGTTAATCTCATAGAAACGATTAATCAGATTGGTAATTGTAGTTTTTCCGGCACCGGTCGAACCTACAAAGGCAATCTTTTGACCGGGTTTTGCATATAAATTTATATTTTTCAATACCTTTTGCCCTGGAAGATAGCCAAAATCTACATTTTCAAATGTGATATTTCCTTTTAACGGTACCAGCGTTGTATTGCCATTCTCATCGGGAACCTTCCAATATTGCTTATCTCCATCTTTCACGAGACGAACATCTCCCTGGTCGAGTTCGATTGGCTCATCAAGGATATTAAATATTCTTTCTGCTCCGGCTAAAGCCGCAAATAAGGTATTCAGTTGGTTGGAAACCATGGAAATCGGTCTTGATATCGTTCTTGTATACTGCAGGAAAGCCGCAATATTTCCGACACTTAACCAATTTCTTAGCACCATAATTGCACCAAGAATGGAGATTAAAGCATACATCACATAGGATAAGTTGCCCATGATTGGCATAATCATAACACCAAAGGTCGCTGCTTGCGTACCGGCTTTGCAAAGTTCTATATTTTTACCCTTAAACTTATCTATCGCTCGTTCTTCATAATTGAAGACCTTTACCACCTTTTGCCCTGACATCATTTCCTCAATATAACCATTCATATCCGCAAGCGCCGCTTGTTGTCTTCGAAAGTTCTTCGTTGATTTTTGGCCGATGTATTTGGCAGCATATAGCATTATTGTAAGCAAAATAACCACTACGATCGTTAAAGTCGGACTTATGAGAAGCATTACAACAAAGGAGCCAATCATAGTTAATGCTGATACTATGATTTGTGATACACTTTGCTCCAGCGCCTGGTTCAGCATGTCAACGTCATTGGTGAAAGTAGACATCAAATCACCATGTGCATGAACATCAAAATAGGAAATCGGCAGCTTCTCCATATGGGAAAACATATCTTTACGTAACTTAAAGATTGTATTCTGCGCCAGTTTCGTCATAAATAAATTACCAATATACTGTCCAACAGCGATTAAGATAACTAAAGTTCCCATGAAAACGATGTATTTAATAAATCGTGCTTTATCAAAATCTCCAACAAGAATATCGATAATCGGACTCAGCAAACCATTTACGGCAATCTCGGCAAATGTTGTTGAGATAATAAAAAAGATACCGGCAAATAATAGAACTTTATTATATCTGAAATATCCAAATAATCTCACCAAGGTTTTCTTAGGATCCTTTGGATGCATCTGTCTCATCTGGTTCTTCATTCTCCAACCACCCCTTTCTGCTGTGACTCATAGATTTCCTGGTAAATTGGTGATACCTTCATTAAGGTTTCATGATCACCAAAGGATTCTATTTTTCCTTCATTCATAACAATAATGCGGTCTGCCTTTTGAATGGAGGAAATTCTTTGCGCGATGATAATCGTTGTAACATCTTTTAATTCTTCTTTGAATACCTGTTGGATTTTTGCATCCGTAGTCATATCAACAGCACTGGTAGAGTCATCTAAGATAATGATTTTAGGAGATTTCAATAATGCCCTAGCGATACACAACCTCTGTTTCTGTCCGCCAGAGAAGTTATTGCCACCTTGCTCTACCCTATGATCCAAGCCATCTTCAAATTTAGAAACAAATTCCCAAGCCTGTGCTTGTTTTAATGCTTCGATAATTCGCTCATCCGTTGCATTTTCATTACCCCACTGCATATTTTCCCGCAGTGTTCCTGAGAATAGGGTATTCTTTTGTAAAACGAAGGCAACCTGATCTCGGAGAGCTTCTATATTGTAATTTCTAACATCCACACCTCCAACCAGAACAGAACCATCGGTTGCATCATAAAGTCTTGGCAGTAATTGTACCAAAGTGGACTTGGAAGAACCGGTAGAACCAATAATACCTAAGGTTTCACCGGATTTAACTTCAAAATTAATATTTTCAAGCGCATATTCTCCGCTGCCCGGATAGCGGAAATACACATTCTCAAATCGTATTGAGCCATCTCTTACTTCATGGATTGCATTCTTAATCTCCTGAATCTCCGAATTCGTATTCATGACCTCTAAAATTCTTCTTACCGAAGCACTTCCTCTTAATAATTGCATAAAGAAGAAGGAAATCATCATTAATGATACAAGTATCTGGATATTATAAGTGATAAAGGAGATTAGCTCTCCTCCTCCCATAGTTCCAACCACTACCTGACGGCCACCAAACCAGAGAACAGAAATCGTTGTAAAGTAGACAATCAGGTTTGCTAATGGCATTAATAAAATAATTTTAGAAACTGCAGAAAAGGCTGTGTTTCTCAATTCTTCGTTTCTTTCCTCAAATTTTGATTCTTCAAACTTTTGTCGATTCAATGATTTTACAACCCGTATACCTGTTAAGTTTTCCTGAATAATTGCATTTACTCGATCCACTCGTGTTTGTAGTTTCTCAAATAATGGTCTTGCTTTCGCTAGAATTATAAAGACTGCAATAGCCATTATCGGTATGGAAATTGCAAATATTCTTGCCAAAGATGAATTAATCGTAAAAGCCATATAAACAGCAAATACCATTAAGAATGGTGCTCTTACCGCCATTCGAAGGCTCATCATGGTTACCTGTCCAATGGTGTTGCAATCATTGGTTAACCTCGTAATTAAGGATGATACGGTAAATTTATCAAGGTTTGCGAATGAAAAATCCTGTACTTTCTGAAACGTTGCATAACGAATCTCAGAAGCAAATCCGTAACCTGCTTTCGCACCACAGTGGGAACTTAAAATACCAAATGTCATTCCCAGTAATGCCGCTGCGGCCATTGTAAGACCAACCTTAATAATGTAATTTATATCACCATTTGCAATACCTACGTCCACAATTTTTGCCATGAGGTATGGGATAATGATATCTGCCAAAACCTCTAAAATCATAAGTATGGGACTGGCGATTGCAAAAAAGATGTATTTTTTCATATATGGTAGTAATTTTCTCAAGTTATCGCCCCTTTTTCTTCGTAATAGTAATGGATTATAGTAAAGAAAAACCAAGATCGCATTAAGTTACTTATCCGCTTCTCATAGGTAATTCTGTCCTTATTGTCTGCCTTTTACACTAAATAGATAGTATAACACGATATTCTACTAAAAGTAAGTAAAGATTTTTAAAACTTCATTAAAAAAATATAAAATGAGCATTTATAAAGATATCATTATAAATACTCACTTTATATTTGCTGTTTATTTATTTTTATTTAATCGTTCGGTGACCATCTTATGCTCTTTGATCAATTCACCATATAATTGTATTGCATTCCAATACTGATTGGTTAGTGTTAATACTGCTTTATAATTGATCCTTCCAATACCGGATTTTCTCAATGCCATTAACACCTGATCAACCATAGGTCCAACGATGCCTGCCATAAGAAGCATTTCTTCTTTCAAATCTTCTCCTTCATAGATTTCCTCAGTTGGAGCAATCTCCTTGACTCCGGCCAGATAGCCAAGGGGTTGCAGATAATCTTCTTTTTTAACCTTGATTATTCGAATCCCAAGTGGCAATAATGCTCTTGTAATAGCTTGAACTCTTTCTTTATCTGTAAAATTAAATAATAGTACACTCGTTTTCATTCTTTTGCTCCTCTCTTTCCAGTACAACTATTCCACTACTTTTAAATAATTCGTAACAGCATATAGAACTTTACCGTCAAATTCCACCCTGGACCAACCATTATCCCCTATTCCGGTTCGTATGGCAATATCCCCATTGGTCAATACAGCTGCAACGGTTCCATCAACCGCTGTGGAAGGAACTAGCCGCAGATTTGTCACTTCCTTCGCTGTCACCTTTTCATGCACTTCTGTAAAGGTAATGCCGGCTTCCGGATTATCTAATGTTGGCTTTCTATTGTCTTGATAATTCAAATCCGTGGTCAGATACTTACTAAGTGCGTAGAGAACTTTCCCATTGTATTCTACTCGGGACCACCCATTATCTCCGATCCCCGTTCTTATTGCGATATCACCATAGTATAGCACTTCTTTAATGGTATCATCATTTTCCGTACTTGGTTCACTGCGAAGATTCGTTTTTTCCTTCGCTGTTACTTTTTCATTTACTTCTTGATACTTTGGTCCTGTCTCCATTGGCGTTGGTGATGGTTGCTGATATTCTAAATCCGTTGTCAAGTAGCTGCTTACCGCATATAAAATCTTCCCATTATATTCCACTCTCGACCAGCCGTTATCTCCAATTCCGGTTCGAAGCGCTATATCACCATTTTTCAATACAGCTACAATCGTATTCGAATCCCGGGTTGAAGGTACGGATCTAAGATTCGTCTCAATCTTGGCAGTAACTTCTTCCTCTACTTGCTTAAAATTAATCAATGCCGCCGGATCAGCTGTTACCTCTTTTTGCGGGGTATCATCTTTCGGTTTTGCCGTTTTCTCATACCCAAAGTAAGCAATATTTAAATCCACCGGTTTCTCAATACCAGGAACAGAACCTTTACTGGTATATTGCCACATCGCATACTTTCCAGTATAGGAGGATTTCATATTTTTATCAAGGGTTTCCGGATAATGGGCTACCCATATCTTATATTTTTGACTAAGAATATCCGTATCCCATTGAGAATTATTCTCCAGTTCATTTTTCGCAGCATAGAATATCGGTGTATATCCTTGCTTCTGAATATAATCCAAAAAGGTAACTGCCATTTTGGTACGATCTGCATTTGACATACCGTATTGCCTATTCTTTGGATTGGTAAATCCTTCACAATTATATGCTACCGGATAGGTAATCGGATAAGGCGCAATAAAATCAGCTACCCATGCGGCCTCCTCTTTCGCTTCGCGCTCATCAATTGCGGTCGAAAAAAAGTAAACACCGATCTGAATGCCATACTTTACCGCCTGCTGAAGATTATATTTAGCATAGAGATCTTCAACGATAACGCCATTATCAAGCGTCCGATAACCGACACGAATCATGGCAAATGCTACACCCGCATTCTTTACTTTTTTCCAATCAATAACTCCTTGCCATTTCGCCACATCGATACCATAGGTAATTGTTTCTTTATTGCTTTCTTTAACTTCAATATCCGTAATATTCATTTCTACACCTGTAGTGCCTTGCATTTGCGGATCATGTGCATCCGCCTCTTCCGTAATCTCCGGCACTTCTACATCTGTAATTGATTTCCTGTCACCCACATCCGTTTCTCCCAATTCCGGTGCAACCGTTGGAGATTTGGTTGGTAACACCTCCCAATCATCGGAAGGCGAATCCTGGTTTGGAATAGTGTCCAAATTTCCTTCTACAACAGTAGAATATTCAACTTTTTTATCGTATCCATCTCCTATGATTCCGGATATTAGAACGATGGAAGATAGGGTAATAAGTATTGCCCCTATACCATATACCAATACCAGAGTACGATTTTGCTTTATAAAATCTCTTAGGATATTATAAATTTCCTTCATAAGTAACCTCTTTTCTACAATAACGCCTATCTCATATATTACTCGAAATAAAAGAGATTATCAATATCAACCTGATTTTTACAAATCATAGTAATAGAAAACGCCAAATTGATATCTACTCTCCCCCCGAAACTCTTTGATATCAATTTGACGTCAATGAATGATTTCCATATGGATTATTGAAATATATTTAACAGTTCTGAAAAACTTGCTAAACGATAGGTAGTGAGATGGTAATCCGCTGCTTCGCCAAGACCGGCACTATCCATATTACCGGCATGCGCCGCTTCTATCCCTGCAACAGCATCTTCCACTACCAAACAGTCCTTAGGTGATTTCTTAAGAAAAGCAGCAGCTTTTAAGAATACCTCAGGATTCGGTTTCGAATGCGATATATTATTTCCGTCCGAAACTGCATCGAAATAGTCACCTAGTCCAATCTGTTTTAAAATTAATCTTGCATTTTTACTGGAGGATCCGATTGCCAATTGTATGCCAAGATTTCTAAGTTGATTTAAGGTATCTCTGACTTCCCTACTCAAATCCTCCGGTGACATCTGCAACAAAAACTTTTTGTATATTTCATTTTTCTCCGTAGCTAAACTTTCTTTTTCTTCCTGCGTGAGCGGCTCACCTTGATATCTTTCCAATATAATCTCAAGACTGTCCATTCGGCTTACTCCCCTCAGCCGATTATTAATCTGTTCATCAAAATAGATACCAAGCTTATCTGCCAACTGCTTCCACGCCAAATAATGATATTTGTCCGTATGGCAGATAACACCGTCTAAGTCAAAAATGATTGCTTTATATATCATAAAATACTCCCATCCTTCAATTTTAACAGTATGTAATCGGTTTCTTTTGTTTTAAAAATTTCTATAATGCAACGGTTAAGCTTTCTTTTAAATCATAAAGCTGATCCCGGATACAGATTTGCTTCGGGCTTCCTTTTAATAAAGTAAATTTGCTTTCTTTATGATTAATCTCCACCATAATCTGACTGTCCTCAAAATTTATCTTGAAACGATATTCCTTCCATTGCTCTGGTATGGATGGTGCAAAATGAAGCCCATCCTCTTTGATGCGCAAACCTGCAAAACCATAGACGATTGCCATATAATTTCCACCCATATTGGCGGTATGGATTCCGTCCTTGGTATTCTTATGGGTATTGAATAAATCTAGCTTTGCAGAATCACCAAAGTATTCATAAGCTTTATCCTTCAAGCCCAGTTTAGATGCAACGATACTAAAGATACAGGTCGATAATGAGGAATCATGGGTTGTGATTTTCTCATAGTAATCAAAGGAATTCCTAATCGTTTCTAGGGACTGTGCATCTTCAAAAATAAAATGTGCAAGAACGGTATCCGCCTGCTTACATACCTGATAGCGGTATAGATGCAAAGGATGATAATGTAATAGCAGGGGGAACTCCTCCTTTGGCGTATGTTCCAGATCCCATACTTTCTTTTGCAAGAAGGAATCATCCTGAGGATTAATCTTCAATTTCTCATCATAAGGCAAATACATGCATTCTGCAGCTTCTGCAAATTCTTTGACTTCCTCCTCCGTCAACTGTATCTTCTCTACAATTGCAGAAAGCTTATCCTGCTCTTTAAGTAGGTAGTAAATCTTAACTGCCCAGGATAAATTATATTGTGCACAAACATTGGTATAGTAATTGTTATTTACCATGCAGGTATATTCATCAGGACCGGTGACACAATTGATTCGGAAGGTCCCCTCATAATAATGTCCAAGATCTATCCAAAGTCTGGCAGTTTCAAACAGAATTTCTGCGCCTTTCTCAACCATAAAGCCGATATCCTTTGTAGCAAGATAATAAGCCACGACAGAATATGCGATATCTCCGTTGATATGGTATCCTGCAGTACCGGATGGATAGTAACCGGAACATTCCGTTCCCGCAATCGTTCTCCATGGGAACAATACCCCTTTTTTATGTCCAACGATACGGGCATTCTCCCTCGCCTTATCCATGATCTTATATCGAAAAGATATCAAATTCTTTGTAATTTCAGGCTCCGTAAGATTAAAGAAAGGCTGTATATACATTTCCGTATCCCAGAAATAATGTCCCTCGTAACCTTCTCCGCTTAAACCTTTCGCAGCAATATTACAGAATTCATCCTTACCTACCGATTGGATCAACTGATACATATTGTAGTTAACCGCATTCGTTAAATCCTCATCTCCTTCAATCTCCAAGAAGCAATTATCCCAGTATTCTTTCAGATAGGTTTTCTGATGATTGTATAAAGTTGCAAGGGATATGGATAGTGCTTTCTCCATCTCTTCCTTTGCTGCTTTTAGGCAGTCATTTTTTCGGATAGAATCACAGAAAACAGTGTATTTTATCAAAGCAATCGTTTCATTTTCTACAATTGTAGTTTCTACATTCGTAGTAACACAATGTCCTTGAATCTCAGATTTGAAAGCACATGGTTTTGATAAAATATGTTTTACCCCCGTACACACGGATAAATTCGATTTCGATGTTCTGGACAAGAGATAGGAAGTATCATCATCTACTTCTGCATCCACAGGAAGAAGATAACGTGCACTATCTCTGGCAGTCCTGGGATCTTTACTATTGCTATAATTCTTTACTTCCCCGTTATGTAAGGATTGAAATTCAACCGTTCCGGAGAAATTCAATGCTTTTACTGTATATTCTATGGTAAATAAGGATAATTGATAGAACGAAGTCATTCTTCGGATATCAATTTCCACTTCATTCCCATTGGGAGCACGCCAAATAACATGCCGCCCCGTAATCCCCTGTTCCATATCGAGATAACGCTTGCTATGAAGTACGGTTCCCTCATACATACGGAATGTCTGTCCATTAATTTTTAACAGAATCGTTTGCGTATCAACGATATTTAACATGGTTTGCTTATCTTCAACCAAACCATAGAGTTTTTCCGCTTGCTTCATATCTGCGATATCATAGAAGCCATTGATATAGGACCCGCGAATGGTATCGTACCCTTGCGGATACCCTTCTTCATAATTGGAGCGTACTCCGATATATCCGTTAGCATTATGAAAAACGGTTTCGTGCACCATCAAATCGTTATTATCCATGCTTAAATTTTCTACTTCATAAACTAGTCTTTTAGCTTTCATTACTTCCTCCACTCATCTGAATTGTAGGGTCAAATCCTTAGCCGGTCTAAAAAAATCTATCTATCATAAATATCACATACTCTAATTGCATATAAATAACCATCGTTATAGTTTAACAGCACCCGCTGCAACGCCTTTTACAATGTATTTCTGGGCTGCCAAATAGAAAATAATAACCGGAATGATCGTCATTGTAAGACCTGCCATAGCCAGGTTCCACTCGATTGTGAATTGGCCGAAGAAGGATGCCGTGGATAATGGAATTGTACGTTTCGCCTTATCGGATAATGTTAGTGAAGGCAGCAGATAGTCATTCCAAATCCAAATGACATCGAGGATCATAACCGTTACTGTCGTCGGTTTTAGCATTGGAAATACAATTCTCCAGAATACCTTAAATCTATTACAGCCATCGATAGTAGCTGCTTCCTCTAAAGATACCGGTACTGATTTAATAAACCCATGGTATAAAAATACTGCCATGCTCGCCCCAAAGCCTACATTCATATAGATTAATCCACCCAAAGTATTCAGCATTGGAATATGTAAATGATCCCTGATCCAGCCCATAATTTGCATTAATGGCATCATAATCGTCTGAAAAGGTATAATCATGGTAGCAACAAAGATAAAGAAGATGATATTACTTAGTTTATTATTCGTGCGTACCAACATCCAAGCTGTCATAGATGATAGGACAACGATAAATGCAATGGAAACTATTGTTACAATGAATGAATTACCGAAAGCACGCAAAAAGTTCATTTTGCCAATGGCCGTATTATAATATTCGAAAGTAAACACTTCCGGCGGAGCCATCATATTCGAATACAATTGCTGGCGATCTTTAAATGAGTTTACAACCACGATATAGATCGGGAACAGGTAAAAAAGACAAAAGCCAATAATAAGCAATGATAGGAGTAATTTCCATATTTTCTTCATTACATTTCTACCTCCCTCTTCTTAGTGATTGCAACTTGAATTAACGTAATCGAAGCAACTGCAATAAAGAAGATAATTGCTTTTGCCTGACCATATCCAAAATTATTTAATGAGAATATTTCATTGTAGATATTCATAGCCATCATTTCTGTTGAATTATTCGGACCACCACCGGTTAAGGAAACATTGACATCAAATATCTTGAAACAGTTCGATAATGTCATGAATAAACATATCGTAAAGGAAGGCATGATTAACGGGAATTTGATGCGAAGAAGTGTCTGCCAAAAGTTAGCGCCATCCACTTTAGCTGCTTCTACAATATCCTCTGAAATGCCCTGTATACCGTTTATGTAAATAATCATGATATATCCTGCCATCTGCCAGGTTGTTACTACAATCATTGCAGCCAATGAAAATTTGGGATTCAGCAGCCAGCTAAAGAAGAAACCATCCAAACCGGTTGTTTCTCCAATCATCTTAAATAAATCTGTAAAGATAAATTTCCATATGTATCCTAAAATCAAACCACCAATTAAATAGGGCATGAACAACATCGTTCGTACTGCATTTCGTATTTTTAAATTACTTGTAACTACCAGTGCAAATGTAAGTCCAAGAATATTGATTACTGCAACTGATATTACTGTGAATAACACTGTATGCCATGCAGATGAGATGAACCTTTTATCAGAAAACAAACGGATGAAATTTTTCATTCCAACAAAAACCTTTTCGTTAAGCGGCATTCCATCCCATGAAATGAAGGCGTAACCAATTCCTATGATAAATGGTACGATTACAACCGTCGTAAATATAAAAAGCAATGGGAAAACAAAGAATGCGTACCACGCTCTATCCTTCTTTCTTCGCATAACTAGCCTCCTTATAGTGCAGAAATCTAACATCGACTTAAATTCCTATAAGAAGATGTTAGATTTCTGATGGTTCTCTATGTTAACTTATAATCACCGATCTTATTGTCCTGCCTGAACGAAAGCATCTGTTAACTTCGCTAAGAATTCGGTTCCGGACATATTCGTTGTAAAGAATTCTTCTGCAACCGGTTTCAGATAAACATCAACGATACCAGCTGGCCATTGACTCATAGGCCATCCCATTGTTTTACCTGCTGCTGCATATTCAGAAACTGCCTGAGATAATGGATCTAATTGTGGACTTTCCATAGTAGAAACTACAGGAATAAATCCGAATTCTTCCATCATGAATTTTTCACCAGTTTCACTTGTATATAACCAATTCAAGAAATCTTTACCTGCCTGAATTTCCTCTGCAGAAGCCTGAGAGTTCACATACCAGCAGGTAGGAACACTAACTGCAAGTTTATCATTACCACATAATGGGAATGGCATCATACCCATTTCGAAGCTAATATCATAATCCTTGAACATACCGTATGCCCAATTACCTTGATGGATGGAAGCAGACTTACCGGTAGCGAAGTCACCGGTTTCCTTATCATAGGTTACCTCCAGCGGATTAATGGTGTATTCACGAATTGCTTCCATGAATTTTGCAAACTCAACGAATTCCGGTGTGTCTTGCATTTTAACCTCACCAGCAACTAATTTATTTATGTAGTCAATCGGGTTAGCCTGTAATGCAAATGGCGTATTAAGAATATGTCCAATTAGGAAATAGCTTTCTTGGGATAAGCTAAATCCATTGATACCGGCTGCTTTTTGATCCTGAAGCATTTTCACAAAGGAATCATAATCGGTTACCTTGGATGCATCAATAAGATCCTTGTTATATACTAATCCAAAACCTTCCATCGTATATGGAATACCAACAACTTTACCATCAATTTCATCAGCCATATTAGCTGCAATATTACCAACGAAAGATAAATCACTTAAATCTGCCAAGTACGCTTTTAACTCCTCAGACTCAGCACCAGGTGCAAGTGAGAATACCGTAGGTCCCTGATTGTTACCTAAACGGATCTTTAGCTGTTGAAGATAATCATCACCTGTTGTTCCCCATACTTCAACTTCTACACCGGTTTCCTCTGTGTAAGCCTTTGCTGCAACTTCCAATTGATCTGTAATCTCAACCTTAGATTGGAAAACAACAATCTTGCTAGCAGACTTCGTTTCTTGTTTTGCTTCCTCTTTTGTTTCGTCGTTTTTCGATTCTGCTTCTTTGGTTGGTGTAGCGTTATTTGCTTCTCCTCCTGTTTCCTTGTTTCCTCCACCGCATCCTGTAAGGAGTAAACTCATTATTAAGAATACGGAAAGTAAAATAGTAATTATTTTTTTCATATTCATTAACCCCTCTCCTTTTTTATAAAATTTAATAAAACGTTATACCAGTATATTATTCTATTTCGTATCAATTGTCAATATTAATTAATTTATTTCATTAATGAGATACTATTTTTGTATATATTGTATATTATATAACAATAAAAAACCACGTGAAAAAGTTTATATTTGTTTATTTTCACGTGATTTTACTAAACGTTTTACTGTATTTATTTTTTTATTTTACTAATTGATTATTTTTTGCACCAACCGTATTACGCCAAATGATTTTTGCAGAAATTTTAAAGGTTTCTACATTTCTCTGCCCCCGTATATTCTCAACCAAATAACGTGCTGCAATATAGCCCCGCTCATAATTCGGAATAGAAACCGTTGTTAATCCCATCGCTTCCGCTAGGTCGCAATTATCAAATCCGGTTACTGCGATATCCTCAGGAACACGGATCCCGTTTTCACGAAAGGCTTTCATGGCACCAATCGCCATATTATCATTCGCACATACCAGGCAATCCGGCAACTCACGGCTTAGCATCAGTATTTTAGCTGCGGTATAACCACTCTTTTCACGGTAATTCCCTGCAAAATAACACTTCTGCTGAAATTCAATATGATTGGCTTCTAAAGCATCCTTAAAAGCTTTAAAACGCTCCTTATTATCCGCCGTTTCCTCCGGTCCGCCGACGAAAGCAAAATGGCGATATCCCCGATCAATAACGCCCTGTATCAGTTCATACATCGGCTCATAATTATTTACGACGACACTTTTAATATATGGATTATTAATAATGCGGTCCAGCACAATAATCGGGTAATTTTCTTTTGCAATACGAACGAGGACATCATCCTGCATTTTCTTATCCAATATAATGCTGCCGCTGGTCAAATTGGTATTCATATACTTTTCACAGGATTTATCGGTACATATGATTAAGTCAAAATCATTATCCTTTAAATAGTCATATATTCCGTTAATAATTTTTAAATAAAAGCTACGATCAAAATCACTAAAGTTAAAAAGTATCGTATTGCTTTTACCGGATTTCAATCCCCTGCCGGCAGCATTCGGATGATAATTCATTTCTTCACATATTTTTAATACCCGCTCTCTCGTTTCCTCTCCAACATTCTTTTTATTATTCAAGACATTGGATACCGTAGAAACGGACACCCCCGCCCGTTTCGCAACATCCTTTATTCCTACCATATGGCTATCCCCTTTACATAACCTATCTTATCATGATTTGTAAAATATTTTACTATACATTCGATAATTTTACAATATATTTTACATAAATTTTACAGGTTATCTAAAGAGTTATTTTTCAAATTAGTTTTCTTAATTAATCAGTCCCCCGAAACAGATTTTACTTTCTTGTTATCATTTATTTCCATTTTGCAAAAAATTGATTATTGGTAAAGATTGTTCTTTTAAACAAATACCATGTTGTCAAGAAATAACAGATTACTAAGCTTACTAAAACCAATAAAATCTCTATTATTTGCAATATCAAAGTATCAATCGCAACGTATGCTGCTATTTGTGATGATATCATCGCGTAAAGAAAGATAGAAAATATGATAGAAAACAGAATACCTATACCTATAGGTAAACCGAACCATAGGATTAATTGTTTAAATATCAATCCTTTTAGCCTTTTTTTGTCAACCCCTATTTTATACAATACGCTAAATCGATATTTATTATTAGTTGCATCATATAATTGATGTAATGCTAATATTGTAAAACAGATAACAAGCAAAACAACAGCCGTATATGTCATACTTGCTTTTAAAATAAAGCTCGCTGCATATACATTATTTTTTTGTAATGTATTTATCCTAATAAAATATTGTATGCCTTCAGCATGATTAAGATAAAATTCACCGAACATTTCTTCCAGATCTGCAGCGACTTCATATGGCAATGCTTCTTCTGTATTTATGTAGTAATTATGATTTACCGCCACTAATTTTTTACATACTTCATCAGGTACAACATATATAGCTTCTGTATAATTATTATAAAGACTCTCCCCTAAGTCATCATGAAAAAACTTTTTCTCAAAAATATGTAAATCTCCGCCATCCGTATTCAATACTTCGTTTGTTTTCACAAATTCTTCTATAGATTTATCCAATGCTATAGCTTGCCACTGCGTAGTAAATTCGTTGCTACCAAGACTGATTGGCTCTAAATTGTTTTCCATTCGCAATTTATTATAATCAGATAGTGAAATAGCTAAAACAGGAAAATTATTAATAGCTCTATTAGTAAATTGTTCACTTTTAGGCAAATATAGATCAAAGGAGCAATCCCATTCAAGTTTGACATTTCTCTTCTTTAAAAACTCATTAACAGCACTATAGTTTACTTCAGATACCTCTCCAATACTATGCGTTTTATTATATCTTGAATATATCTGAATATCGTAAAGTGTTTTTACATCAAGATATCCAAACATCCAACCAATAAGGGGCGGAACCATTAAGAAAATATTTATTGACAAAACAATAGTAATACAAATTAAACTCAATGATTTTGTTGTGGTTCTTAATTTTGTTATAATCTGCCCTAGAAAGAATAAATTTTCTCCGCTATAAGTAAATTTGATAGATTTTTTTCTTATTTCCATTAAGATGTGACTAAATATATAGAATATTAAAAAAATTAAAAAGATTAAATTGCAAATTAAAAAAACAATATACTTATCTACGTCACCTAACGCAAAATAGTACTTAGATTGCAATAAAGGAACACTAGCTAGAACTAGAATTAATGGAATTTCGGTAATCACTAATATTTTTAATAAATGTAAAAACTTCAATTTATGTCTTGCTAAAAACCAAACGAATTCTAAACTTAAGTTAATAATAGGACAAATGATATTTCCCCAAAACATAAATTTAATGATTAGTGGATATCGAATATCATAATATTTGAGAAAATCATCTATATCAAAAATAGCCATAAACATCATTACAATAAAAAAAATAATCGTTAAGGCATAGATCCATTTATCATTTTTATAATCTTCATTTATTTTCTCTGCTTGCAACATATCAATTATTTTTAATTTACATATTGTTTTTATATTAAAAAAACCTACTAACATAAAACATGAAAAGAAAACAGAATTGTAAGAACAACGGTATCCGGATATAAAGTCCAAATGATTTGGGGCGATATACCATATGTTGTTAGTAACATAGCGGAAATAAACTGCGATAAAAGAGATTCTAAGATGATACCTAAACCAAGAGATACTACTCCCATTATTAATGTTTCACCCAAAAAAAGTTTTGCTATTGTTACACGTTCCATCCCCAAAACAATTTCGATGGCAAACTCCTTTTTCTTACGTAGTAGCATATAATTATTTACATATTTAATAAGAAAAATTAATAAGAAGGTAATAAAACATATCGTTATCTTCATTCCATTACTCAATAAATTTATGTTATATACAGATCCAATATTGGGATTGTAATATTTGCTTGATATCGATGTAAATGCATAAAATAAGGTGACACACAAGGTCAAAGTAATTATATAAATCAAATAATCTTTAATTGACTTTTCCGCATTGCGCAAAACCAATTTAGCGTACATCTATCAAATCACCTCCAAGATCAGTCATTACATCCAATATACGATTAAAAAATTGCTTTCTACTACAATCCCCACATGTAATTTCTTTAAATATTTTTCCGTCTTTCAGAAAGAGAATTCGTTGTGCATAACTAGCTGCAAATGCATCATGGGTTACCATTACAATTGTTGCATTATATTCTGTATTTAATGTTCGAATAGTATCCAGCAACATCCGCGAAGAGAGGCTATCTAATGCACCAGTTGGTTCATCTGCTAAAATGAGATGTGGATTATTAATGATTGCTCTAGCACATGCACATCTTTGCTTTTGCCCACCCGATACCTGGTATGGATATTTATCCAAAACAGAAAATATGCCTAACTTTTTAGTGATTTCGTTCACTTTACTTTTTATTTTTTTATAAGGAACTTTATTAATGGTTAACGCCAATGCAATATTCTCATACAAAGTCAATGTATCTAGTAAATTGAAATCTTGGAATATAAATCCCAAGTTTTCTCGTCGAAATCTAGACATCTCATTCTCTTTTATTTTTGAAATATCTTTTTTATTAAGGTAAATTTGTCCGGAACTAATATCATCTATAGTAGAAATGCAATTTAATAATGTAGTCTTGCCTGAACCAGATGCCCCCATTATCCCAATAAATTCACCTTTTTCAACTGAAAAGCTAATGCCATCTAATGCTTTAGTGATATTTTCTTTACTATTTCCATAATACTTTTCCACATCAATAACTTCCAAAATCTTACTCATAATATTACTCACTTTCTAACTATCCTAATGCGATAGTCGGATACCCTTTCCTTTCTCTAGTCTCAATTATTAATCTACCTCATAATTAAAAAATTTCTCATATTATGTTAGAATTCATCTATTAAGTAGTACCATTGACTGCCGCAGCTCTTGGTATATCCTTTTCCTCACTTCTTGAAAATATCTTAATTTACCATACAACAATCAACAAAGAGAACATTTCCATTTTATTGCAGTTTTTGCAATTATAAAAGTTAAGATAGTTTATTTGGGTATTTTTGTCAATGGTATTTAAGTTATATTTTAACAATAAAAGCTGCGGCTAAATGCCTTTTTCGCTTAAAAGCATTTACCACAGCTTAAAAACCATATTAATTATTTGGCGTAAAATCCTCCAGCTATGCCAGTCCCATCTTCTGTCTCTTACTCATGATGTGGGCTTCAATGTCTTTTGCCACCTGTACCGGATCATCGCCAAGTGCTACTTTACCACCGGTTAGGCCTTCCACTTCTTCTGTCAGCAGTTTTACCAGGTTTGGTGCACCGGTAATAAATGGCGTCGGCGATAAATGCGTATAAGCGCCATATGCCACAGCAAAGATACCATCAATCGTCGCCTTTTGCTCCATCCATTCAGGGGCCGTAACAGCAATCGGAAGATCTGAAATGTCAACGCCAAGATGTTCCGCAAGTGCTGTAACCAGCATAGAAATTCTACCGGTATCGGTACAAGTACCAAAGCTTAATACCGGAGGAATACCAAGTGCTTTACATACGCCTTTCAGTCCCTCTCCGGCAAGATCTGCAGCTTCCATATTGCACATACCTGCTACTTCTAATCCATGGTTACCGCAGCCACCGGCTACCACCAGGATATCCTTCTTAATTAGTTCTTTTGCTAAATTCACCGTATTCCAGTCCTGCGGACCATTTCTTAATGTGGAACAGTTAGCCAATGCAACGACACCTTTAATCTGCCCTTTGGCAATTACATCCACAAGGGCATTCAAATCATTTCCAACCGCTTTTAATACTGCTTCGGTTGAGAAACCTGCAATTGCTTTTTGGGTGATCTTTGGAACCATTGGTTTAATCTTTCCATGCCGCTTCTTAAAGTTCTCTATTGCAATATTAATACATTCCTCTGCCATCTCATCTGCTTTGGCAGGATAGTAAGGCATCTCATGCTCGGTACCTGGTACACCAATTATGGTGCTCACACTAATCAGAGCTACCTGATATTTTTCAGCATATTGATCAATTGCTGGCGGTGAGCAATTTTCTTCCATAACCAATGCATCCACAGTACCGGTAGCTAAGAATGGTTCAATTGCCAGCCAGTTACCCATAAGTCCAACGAATACATCATCACATTCAAACCGTTGCAGCAACTCCTGCCCTGTTTCTATAGATCCTACTATTCGAATTCCTTTCGCACCTGCATTACGAGCTCGCTCCTGATATTCCTCATTCTGCGCTTTCTGAAGGGTTGCAACTCCAATCCAAGGTTGATGTCCATTGAATGCAATATTTACATAGTCCGGATCCATAATTCCCAGATCCACATCCACCTCATGGGGCATTGGCGTACCAAAGAGGATGTCCTGCGTCATTTCAAGGCCGATTTGCGCTGTATAAATTGTTGCCAATCCTAAGCGCAGTGCTTTCTTAGCAAGTGATACATAGTCGCCATCCACATTGGTTAAACAGCTTGCAATGCAATTTTCAACCTCATGCTGAACACCGGAAGGATAGATATTTAAATCGCGCCAAAGCTTCTTTCGCTTACTTGGTGCAAATACTTCTACCATTTTACTTTTTTGATCCGGATTTACCTTTAATTCTTTATCTAACAGTTCTGCCAATTGAATTGCCATCTGATTGATATCCTGACTGTTATCTATACCAAGTTTCTCACACATCCATTTTAACTTATCGACATCGGTTATTTTAAACGGAGTCTTACCTTCTCCGGTTGCTTTCAAGGTGCGGAATGCTTCAAATGCATGGTGGCCGTAGGTTGCGGCACCCATAATATTTCGCATAAGTAAGTTGCGCATCGCCATGCCGTCCGCATCGATACCACATACCCCTTTGGTGGCACCTGATTTATCGCTGATTCTACAAGGTCCCTGTGTACATAGTTGGCAGCTTAGCCCTTGAAGGCAGAATTTACAACGAATCTTTTCCTGCTCAATCCAACGGGAAAACACACTGGATAGTCCGTCTTCTTTAATTCTTTTCAACATTTCTTCGACGGAATCATGGTAACTTACCCGTCCCTCGAGTCTTTCTAAAACCTGCTCAGACATATTTAACCTCCATCATTCATAATAATCCGATAGTTAATATGTCCATAAATTAGGTAATAAATGCAATTATAAGTATGACTTTAACTAAAAGGTCAGGAACATACGAATAACGACTAAGATTAATAAAAATAGAAATATTAGGGATGCTATGTAGAAGGGAAGAATAAACTATTAAAAATAAACAAACATTAAAACAATAGGAAACCGAACAAATTCTTTTCCTATTTTATAATCTAAACGGGAGCAGGGAACGTAATGAAACTAAAAACATGGCATATTCTCGGTATTATTTTTACATTAATTACCGGATCTTTATTGCATTTTACCTATGAATGGTCTGGAAAGAATCCGATTGTCGCAAGTTTTAGTCCTGTTAATGAAAGTACCTGGGAGCATCTGAAAATGCTATTCGTACCCTTTATTGTATTCACGATTATAGAACATTTTGGCTATGGAAGAAATCGACCGAACTTTATACCGATCAAATTTATTGCCATCATTGTCGGACTTGGAACCATCATAACGGTGTATTATACCTACACAGGGATTCTTGGGAAACATATTCTGACTGTAGATATTGCCGTTTATATCCTCGGTGTACTGGTAACCTATTGGGTCAGCTATTATTACCTTCAAACGTTACGCTTCTCCTATGTATCTGTCATAACCTTGGGATGCTTTGGCTTCATTATGCTGGCACTCTGTTTCGTATTATTTACCTACCGGGCTCCTCATATCGGTTTGTTTTATGATCCAATTACCAAAGGCTATGGCTTATAAATAGTAATGTGTTATAAATTACTTTCAAGCAAATTAATCGATATAAAAATACAAGGAATTCACAAGATATGCAATATTCCTTCTTGCAGCGCATTTTAGCAAATGATTTTTTATGGATTTTAACGTACCTTTTCCTTCCCGGAATTCCCTAAGTAATTTTACAAATCGGTTCTTCTCTGTGTTGGTGCAATCCTTCCGGAAATAATCCTCCCATATTTGAAGCGCTGCAGCAATTCCAAAGTCCAAATCCATAGGAAGAGTTAGTGCTTTCTCAATGCAATTATAAAATGCAAGCGTTATGTCTCCATCCTCCTCCATCAATGCTTTCACTATATCTGAAAGCGTTTGGGAACGGCTTTGTATGAATATTTCATATCTTTCCCATTCCTGTTTGATCTTGTCCCGGATATTCTCACTTAAGATAATATTTGTACATTTCACAGCAGATAGATTCTTATCCTTAACCTCCAGCATTATGTCTATATTTTGATTCGGTAATGACTTATAAAACGCAAGAAAATCTTTACTGCAAATGGTATCGGAATGCGCTCCTGCAGGCGCATTCTCCTTTTGCTGTGAGTAATGAATTTTTTGTTTTCCGTCTTTCGTTCCCCAAGTTTTCTTACATGCTTGAATCCAGTCTGTTTCTGACCTAAGTACCTTTGGAGGGTTTACCTTATGGTGAAGGTTATCAAACACGACAGGAGCTCCTGTAGCAGTTGATATCTCCAAGACTTCCTGAATATTATAGTTCTTGTCGTCATTCTCTATCACAAGCCTTCTTTTTATCATATCCGGCAATCCGAAATAATTCGTAATAAATTGCCTCATCGCTTGCTCTTTATCGCCATAAACTCCACCGATATGAAGAATTAATTTCCCCGATTGTTCTACCCCAAGAGCATCCAACAGTCTTGCATGATATTCCAACTCTTTTATTGCATTCTTAACCACACGTTCATCACCGGAATTTAATACTGTATATTGCCCCGGATGCATTGATACACGCATTCCTGCCTGCTTAATCTTAGTACCTATCCGCCGGAAGGTATCCTGATAATCCTCCCACCAACGAATGGTATTCACCGGATGGGATGCAAAGGGAATGATATCCGAGCTAATGCGAAATAATTGAATATCATTTTTCATGTTATAATCGATCATTGTTTCTAGGGCTGATAGATTGGAATGAATGATTTTTCTTAAATTCTCATCCGATGCATTTTTCAGAATGCATCGGGATAAATCCGAACATGGTACTCCAATGGTGAGACAGGCATAACCAATGGCCATTCTGATTGCCTCCTTCGTACTAAAATCGTGCGTAGTAAATTAACAAGTTTATTGGTTAACGCCGATTCCCAGTTAGTATATCCAAAATCATGACAATCAAAGATGTGCAGACTATCATAATATATATCATTTCATATTACCTATTTTTCATAACAAAATACCTCTGATTTAAGTGCCGGTTTATAGCCCAAGCAGATAAATATCAGAGGTATTTTGCTTTATTCTCTAGTGTATATTCTTATATTTCTTGCGGTAAACCATATAGATTACAACGATAAGAAGACCCGCACTGACAACAGCCAGTGATACAATGGTCACCTTGCTGATGCTCCATACTTTATTATACTTTGCCTGTAAGTCATTTCGTTTTTGACGGTTATTTTCTGAATCCTGTCCGAAGGCTTCAATAACCGCATCATTATCGGAATCTATTATTTCGGATGGATATCGTTGCATGGTCTCTTCTACCGTATCATAGAGATACCATCCCTGATTTCCAGCGTAATTCATCGCATATACAAGGTAAAATTCATTGTTGTCAACACCGTTCTTCTTCCATACATCCAATTCTAATTTATCCGGTTTCGCCGTGACCTTTTCAAAACCATCAGGAATTTCGATATTAGAGCCCGGAGTTAAAAGAATATATCTACCGCCTTTTTCATCCAATGTAGCAAATTTGCTGAAGGAATTCTCATTCTCATTGTATACATAGAAGGCACCATTCTTCTTATCCAAATCAGATAAGTAGAACATGGTTAATTCACCTTTCTTGGATACTGCAGCAGCTACTTCTTCCCCTTGATAAGTTACTGTCTTTTTCTCAAAGGATTCTGGTAAGTCATCATCCCCAAAATCCTTCTGCAGGTATCTTACTTCAGAGCCTAATTTTACTTCGATTTCCGTAACTTCCTCAATCACTTCCTCCGGTTTCCTTGTCAGCGTTGGTTCCGGTGTAGGTGTTAACTGTTCTGCATTGGAGTTCGTATTGGTGTTATTATTACTACCGGTATTGCCGGTATTGTTATTCGTAGTATTGTTCTTGCTTCCGGTATTGTTAGTATTTTTATTGGTATTCTTGTCGGTGTTGCTTTCCTTGGCTGCTTCCCTAGTTACTATTATGGTATACGTTGATTTACTTCCGTCTTCCGCTGTTACAGTTACTTTGACCGTATTTTTACCTACGCTTAAGTTATTATTGCCTGATACCGAGGTAACCTTTGCCTTACTGTCCATTGGTGTTGCAGAAACGGATAATTTCTTTGTTTCATTACCCACCGTTACGCTATAATTCTTCGTTCCGGAGGAGAAACTCGGTGATAATTTCCCCGGGGAAACCAATAATAATTTCAAACTACTGTCGCCGGAATAGGCCACCGGTGCTTTTACTGTTACACTGGTAGAACCACCGGATAGTTTAAACTCGGTTGTGCTTGCTCCAATTGCTTCACTAACAGATACATTGCTGCTTCCTGAAGCAATAGCCTTGAATGTGATGGTATAGGAAAAGCTGGAATCATTGACCGCACGGGCAATTCTTGCTGTACCACCACTATTCGTATCTGCACCCGATTGGTATTTTAATACATTGGGGTTATAGGAAATTCCCAAATCAATTCCGTATAAAGTCTCGTCCGCACTTACAGATACTTTAATTTTAACGGTATCCCCAACTTCATAGGTACCACCGCCACTGACCTTAGCTGATCCGCTGTCCGCTTTCGCTGTATGAGAATAGCCAAAGCCTCCCATGAGCATAGCGAATAAAATGATGAAAACTTTTAATTTTTTCAACCCCTGATTCCCTCCTATTGACTAATTGATGAAACATTTAATATATGTCTTTGCACTAACGCCAGATCAACGATGGAAATTCCTCCACTTCGATTGGTATCTCCTGCTTTTTCATATACTCCGGTTAATGTATTTACTTTGAGGATATGCTGCTGTATCAATGCCAAATCAATAATCGAAATCTTTCCGTCTCCACTGGTATCCCCATAGACGATTACCGGATAGGATTTGATTAACTGATTCTCTTTCATAACTTGTACCACCGAACCGGTACCAATATTACCGGTACTTACCGCACCGGTCTTATCCGTTACACGAATAACCCCATCATCAATTCGCAGATGTTTCTTAAAATCTTCAGCGCTTGTCATTGGGACAACTCCGGTTATATACTCAGCAATCGAATATACATCACTGGTTAGTCCCGTTGATGGGTCCTGTGAATTTTCTTCAAATGGTTTTCGCTCTATATGAAGGACATACACCTTTTTTGTCCCATTCTCTGCAGTCGCTGTAATTTTTATCTCATTATGACCATAATCCAAAGTCCTCGTACCATCTCCGATAACAGAAGTTACATTCATAACCGCTTCCGCATGGATGGTAACTTCGGATACATCATCCGGTACAATCACATCATACTCCATAGTAAACTTATCAAAAGCAGGTGTAAGTGGATATCCAATAACTTTCAAACTTTTTAGTAAATTATTGGAATTACCTGAAGACTTGGGCTTAGCCGCCAGAGCAGCCGGCATATTTTTATATACCGGTATGGTAAATATGATCTCGGATGCTTCATAGTTTGGATGTGCTTTTGCTAATTTTGACGCTTCCGACGTTGGAGCCATAACGTTGGTCATATATTGATGCCAGTAATAGCCGTTTCCACCATCAACAACATCGAACTTTTGCAAATATAAGGTATCCTGTCCACTGTCAATATAGCCTTTGGAAATCCATTTTGCACCTTCGATAATTGCTATTTGGGGGCTTGTCCAACCTTGCGCTTTGGCATACGCCACAGCTGCAGCAATCGGATCGACGCCGGTTGCTCCAATATTATAAAAATTATAGTATGGTCCCTCTACACTTCCGCTATATCCTCCATTTGGCCTTGTTACCTCCTGCACGGAACAGCTTGCCAAGAAATAAGGACTCACACCACTTGCATCGGCTGCCTCCATAAAGTATCCGATGTATTGCTGCTTTGCTGATTCAGAACTTGCCATAAAGGTTCCCTTGAGAATATTGGCTAATCCTTCCTCCGTTTCCTCCCCAGTGAAGCTTAAGGTATAAAACTGAAAAATGTCCGTATTGTTTCTGATAAAATTCCTTGGATCCATGTAATATGCTACAATCTCTCTTGATGCAGCAACCCATCCGTCCTCAAACTCTACCCAAACACCGGTGTTCCAGTCATAAGCTCCGGGTTCTGTCGACTTCCAGGAATCAGCGCTGCCAGCTGGTATCAGGTTTCGGTATACAACCGATAGCTCCTGATTAATTACGGTATTCCAATCAAGGTTTGTCTTAAGTGCTTTAAATTTCCAATCCGGAAACAGCGCATGTAAGAATCGTAAATAGGTACGGTAACTCTCCGGAAATCCTTGTTCATTAAGATATGCTTCAAATACCGGATCAGCAGAAGGATCTACAAGATCCATCTGAATATCAATATACTCACGGGGAACCCAACCCGCTTTGGTTACCCCATCAGCAACCTTAAACTGGATGTTATACCAACCATTCGACGTACTTAATATGGTTACTTCCTGTCCCATCGTTAAGGTATCAATCGAATTATAAAAGCTTGCTGGTCCTTCCTTAACTTGAACACTGTACCCATCAACGGTACCGTATTTGTAAGTTTCCGCCTTTACCCCCATTCTTTTTGAAAAGATATCTAATGTTAAAAGGAATAAAAGTAACAGTACTGTAATTTTTGTCTTGATCTTTGCTATTTTCATTGCCCCCTCTTATCAGCCTGAGTTAATCTCGCATTGGATTCTATTCGTCAATTCATAATAAATACCAAGAAACGCAGAAACCAAGAGGGGTAAGGGATTCCTTCAAAAAATAAGCGTATGATTTTTATCCATCATAGAAAACACACAGATAAAAATCATACGCTATTCTTATAGGAAATGATGTATGGTATAACTATATATTAAATTAGGAAAGTCTTTCTCCGCATTTCGGACAGTATATATAGTCTTCTGTAGTCTCAAATCCGCAATTGCTGCAATGCAAACTTTTTTCTGCATTGGAATAGGACCAACCATTATGAAATCCTGCTCTGATAAGCGTTAAATCTTCTTCAGAGAATTCTATAATCTCTCCTTTTTGAATACGCTTACCAATCGCAGGGTCCAATGTATATAAAGTTCCACAACAAGTCGTCTTCACATAATACTGCTTGTTCCACTTAAGAATCGGTATAAAAAACAGACTAAAGCACATATAAGTCATGGTTACCTCATACCTGCCATACTTACCACAGCGATTACAAAGAATTGATTTTACATATTCGATTGGTTTGCTGCCCGAATTAATTCCAAATACAAAGAACATATTTCCCATCTGTCCCTTTCTAATCCTATGTAGTTAAATAGTATTGAAATTCAATATTTATTATAATAAACTCTTCCCATAAATTCAATTTCAACAAATGAATTGACAAGACGATTTACTTAACATGAAACACAAAAACCAAGGTTTACCACAAAGCAAACCTTGGTTTTCATCTGGTCTATGAATGATATTGCTACTTAAATGCTACTTTATTCAATGTTCAATATTACTTTTCAATAATACTTGGCTAAATGTTACTGAATGTTACTGGTTACATATGCACTGTGGTCTTATCATTCTTCTTTTGTTGATGGTATTCACCTTGTAATCCAAATACGGCACGAGCACTTTCTGCTTGCGGATCATGTTTGATATGCTTCGAATGGAACTTTCCATCATTCTTTTTATTATTTCTCGTACTTTTCATTTTACTGTCTCCCAATTTAATCCGCCTCCTGCAAGTTTAAAATATATGATGTCTTTAATAGTATCTCTCTTTAAAAACTTAGCATACAGCTATTATTTATCAATATTACTATAATCTTCTACTTTGTAATTTTATTGGTTGATTATTTTTAATAATTCGATATAATGTATTCTTGTAATAGGGATGATTATTTGAAATTTGATGTATTACATATTCTCGCTTTGTATCTATTTTACTAGAAATAACACTACATACACAATTTAACATGATATAGCTAATAATTGAGAATATGATAATTTTATAAATTTGCAGGAAGGTATGGTTGTTTATGAAAGGCAAAAGAAATTGCGATTATTGTCTTTATTACAATTATGATGAAGACTATAACTACTACGTATGTGAAATGAATTTGGACGAGGATGAAATGGCTAGGTTCATTACCGGAAACTATAAAGACTGTCCGTATTTTCGTTTTAATGACGAATATAAAATTGTTAGAAAGCAGATATAAATCTTATTACCATACATTCTATTTTATATCCGATAGGTAACAGATGGAACTTTACCTATCGGATTTTATGTCAAATTGATTTAATAATTAAGGATTTTGACATGCTAGGTTTCATATATCATCAATCATCCCGGTAATCAATCCTTCTGCATAATTCAGCAATTAAATCATAGGGTATCTTCTTTACGTTTTTAAAACGGATACAACTTTTCCCCATATCAAGCATGGTTTTTGCTTGTCTTGCATATTCTTGTGCAAACCAATCCGCTACTTCAGGATATACTAATATCCCCATATGATACAATGTGATATGATTCTTCTGCGATGCAAAACTGAGAAAACAAAGGGACTCCTCACATACAATTAATATAACCTTACTTGCGGTTTCTATGAAATTACGATATAGTTACAATGGAAAATAATCAACAGTTCTTTTAGAGATACGGTGAAATTATGATAGCTATATCCGATGACTTAAAACATAAAATCAATAACATTCCTCCCCTGCCAGGGATTTATAAGATGCTTGATTCCCGCGGGAATATTATCTACGTCGGCAAAAGTAAATGCCTAAAAAAGAGGGTAAAATCTTACTTTATGAAAGATCATAAGTGGGAAAAAGTCAAAAAAATGGTTGCTCTCATCCGCGATATAGATTATATCGTAACCGATACGCACTTGGATGCTCGTTTATTAGAATGTTCTTTGATTAAAACCATTCAGCCGCCATTTAATGCGCAAATGAAAAATGACAGCAGATATGCATATCTTCAGGTTAAAGAATACAATCCGCATAATGCATTGGCGGTTGTTCACGAAAGATGTGCTTATTCCTACGGACCGCTGCGCAGCAAGCATATGCTACTAGAATTAACACAATTATTAAAGAATCTCTACCCCATTCACTTTGATGGTGATCGTTATGAATTTACGTATCATATATTCCCTATTACAATGGACAAAGATACATTTGAACAGAATCAGAAAGTATTAATCGATCTATTTACCAGTGAAGAAAAACTGAACTTAATGGTGCAACAGCTAAGGGATAAAATGATTACAGCCGCTTCCACCTACCATTATGAAAATGCCTCAATCTACCGCGATATCATTCATGGTCTGGAATATGTAAAGCATGGTATCAACGGCTATCGTAATCTTTTTTCAAAAAAGCTGGTTCTTAGAGTGCCAACGCAGGATGGGATAAAATTATTCTATATAAATGCAGGTAACATCCTATTAACTAAAAAATATAAACGTATTTCTTCACTAGATAAATACCTAAAGAACTTTATTGAAAAAGGAAATGCAATCAAATATAGTAATACAATGAAAATCAATGATAAGGCATCCATTGATTATCGGGATATCTTATATTCGGAAATCAATTCCTTACCTGAAGATATGATTGTTTTCGTGGAATAATATGCAATAAAGCTTAACAAGTAATTAAACCGGTTAAGGTTTAACTACCTTAACCGGTTTTTCTTTTAATACATACCCTTTAACGCCTCATTCGTAGTCAAACCGCCAATTCTTGCACCTACACCTTTCGGCGCTTTTTTCGTAAGCTCTAATAAGCCATTCATTTGGATAGTTCCATCTTTCTTTCTCGTTATTTTTGTCGAAGTATCAAGATTAGCAAACCAATCTTCGGATACCATCTTACCTGCTGCATTCTTTGATGTCTGACTTACGCCATCCCAATAATAATTTGTATTGCCGTAAATCTTACTCATATCCTGTGTTCCTTTCGGCTTAATGTTTTCCCCAATGGAGGTATTGGCGGTTCTAAAGGAAAGGATACCGTCTGCAAAGAAAGCGGTATTGGCAGCATCGTTGGTATAGAAAGCCACATTATAGGAACCGTTGTTAAATGTGGTGCATTGATATATCTCCACATTAGGACCGCTGTTGGAATCGATACCTTTGGCTTTGTTATCAAATGCAACACAGTGAATTAATTTATGATTGCCTTCAATACTGCTGCCTCCTAATTTAAATCCATTACCGTTACCGGCATTGGTTCCATCCGGCAGATAACCATTACCAAATGTTACGCAGTTTCTGATGATCACTTGACCAATCGGACCGGTCTCCGGCTTAGCAAACAGATCCCAGCCATCATCGGCATTATTGTAAGCAATACATCCATCAAATACATTGCCATCCCCAACGGTGAGTTTTGCTGCAAATCCGTCCGCATCTTCGTAGCCACGATCAGCATTCCCATAGGAGGTACAATTTAAAACCAGATTATAGGATGGCCAATCTTCATATTGATCGGTAGTAAGGTATCTACTGATTTGGATACCGGTATTACCGTTATAATAGGTATTTACTTGATCAAGGATGCAGTGGTCACCGGAAAGTTGGATTCCTTTTTGCATATCCGCACTTTTCGTTACATCAAATCCGCTAATATACCAATAATCTCCGGCAAACACCATGCCGGCACATGCTTGATTAAAATCAAATACGGGACGTGTTTTGCTGGATGGATCAACAATTAACTCGATCCGTTTTTTCGCTGTACCATTAATTCCTCTCTCAACAGTAATCGTTTCGGTTAAGGAATAGGTACCGCCTGCAAGAATAATCCTTTGTCCGGGGCGTACGAATTTTACTGCCGTATAGATATCTAGAGGACTGTTTTTGTTTCCTTTTCCATCAGCCGTTCCGTTTGGTGCTACATAGAGATCATTTCTATTATAGATTTTATGCAGTACTTCATGGGTAAAGGTTGCTTTCTCATAGGATGAAAGCAATTGATTCTTACCGGGTTTATAGTCCGCATCAGGAGTAAATTCAATAAGGAATTGATTATTACCTTTTTCTAGTTTAACTTGTTTCTTAACATAGGTGTTGGCGGTAACCGAAACCTCATTCATAATTATCCTACCATTAGTATCCTTAATGGTAAGGATCCCATCGGCGTTTCCAAGAAAGACAAGTTCATAATCTTCAATTCCTGTTGCTTTCGGAGATAGAATCTTATAGGATGGAGTAATATAGGTTATTCCCTCTTGTTCTGCAGGCGGATCGGTAGCAGGATCGGAAGTAGTAAGAGAAATGTCTGTTACTGTTATATTTGCATTTCTTGAAGCAAAGAAGCCAACATAGATTGCATCCTTATCAATTTTTGTAAGAGCATCACGTTGTATATCATAGTAAAGCTTACTGGTAGTATTTCCATATTTATCCGTGTAACTTAGGCGATAGCCGGTATTATCCCTTTGGATTGATAGTTTGAAACTGGTTGATAGTTGTTCTTCCGGTACCGTACCAACCGGAGCCTCCGCATTCAGATAGTTTCCTACGATATTATAGGTACCTGCTCCTTTGGCAGCGCAAGAGGTTTCCAAAGGTGCCATTGTAGAGGAGAATAGTTCATTAATATTTGTCACAATACTTCCATCTGCAATATTTTCAGCGGTTACACCCTTCTTCTCCTGTGCCCCGATGCCAAGTTTCATCGTAATTTTCTCACCGCTATCCGAAACTTTTTGATTTTCAGTATCCCAAAAATATTCTACTTTCGTTACTGTAGTCATATAGGAGTTATTCCAAAATGATGAACTATCTCCATGCGTTCCAACGGCATCGGCTGCCATTAATCCAAAGCCTTCCTGACCATTGGAATACGTCCAGGAATCTACCGTTACCGTAGCGGAAAGGATAAAGTTCTCTTTCTCAGGATCGATGGTTGTATAGTAGAATGCAAGGCCATCGGTGGAAGCAGGTACTAATTTGCCCTTACCATTCTCACTGGCAATCGTTACAGTACCTTCACTGGCACTTCCGCTATAGTAATTGTTGGTTGTATTAACTCCCTGACCAAATGCGGCAAAGTACCAAGTCCTTTGGGTATCCGAAGTAACTGTTACTTCTATTTCAGCAAGGTCTGATTCCTCCAAACCGCGAACTGCTTTCACAGCAAAGGTATAGGTTACACCTACCTTTAAACCTTGTATGAAAGCACTTGTTTCTTCCACGGTTATAGCATCGGAATAGCTCATAGCATCCGCTTGCTTGTAATATACATAATAGGATGTTGCTTCAGGAACCGGCTCCCAGGTAATCTCTACTGTTCCATTTCCTTTGCTTGTTGCACTTTTCAATGATGGAGCCACCAAAGGAAGCAAAAATGCTATACTATCGGTTATGGTACTTTCTTTCACTTCCGGTTCCCCTACACGTTCAGCCACTACTCGGAAGCAGTAATTTCCACTATCTTTTGGAGTAAACGCTACTGTTCTGGTTGTATTAGGATCTGTTCCAATCAGAATACTATCGATAATTTCACCTGTTTCGTTCATCATATGTACCGTCGCTTTGTCAGCACCATCATTTCCAGTCACCAGTTCCAATGTTACAACCAATTTAGACCCATCCTGGGTAACATCGATAATTCTGGGGACTTCCACACTTCTCCAATCTTTTCTTGGATTTTCTGTTTCTTCACCTTCCGGTGTTACGATTACACAATATACATTCACTCCACTCTCCGGGGATGCCAAATAATACTCTCCGGCTTTATCAATCGCTATGGTGCCTACTTTAAGTTCTGTACCATAAGCCGGTACTGATCCAATTAGGTTATTACTCATATCATAGAGATTTAACTGCCGATCTGCGGAAGAAGAACTGCTCATTGCGTATATTTTCACTGTAGCCGCTGAGGAAGTATGAAATCTGACGGAACGATATTCAGCAGTTCCTGTACCTCCTAGCTTTATTCTCTGGGAATAGCTAGTTCCATCATCCGCTGTTTTACTGTTTGCATCCACAGCTACCGTTTTCTCGTTGGTAGCAGTAATCATAAAACCATTAATCTCAAATGTTGTGTCATACGTTTTTGCTTCCAAATCATTTGCATTTAATACGAATGATGATGTACTTAAAGGGATTATCTTAGGCGAGGTATCTGTCGTACTGAATGTAATCATGCTCTTATTACTGATATCTTTTGCAAATACTATTGAACTTGTCTGCAGCGTAGTAATAAGCATGGTAATTGCGAGTAAGAATGCTGCCACTTTCCCTTTTCCTGATCGTATAAAGTGATACAAACCTATCCCTCCTTTAATGAATTGTAATTGCTTACATTGGTTAATGTTGTCTAAATAGCGTATTTTAGTCTGTTATCTATTACTTAAACTACACTATTTTTAAAACATCTCAGTAAAATGCATTTTTCTATGTAAGCGTTTACATTTTTATATGTATTAATTTACCATTGATTTCCATGATTGTCAATCTATGCCATTGCCATTCTGTATCATATTGCTATTAACCATAGCATGTAATACTAATGGTTCATTCAAGTTTGATTCCAATCACAGAATTCTATTTTCCATCCATTTATACTAATGCTAACGATTAATCTTTGAAGGAGGAACGTTATGGATAATAGAAAAGTGGAACAATTGGCGAACTTACTAAACCGCTTAAACCAAGGAAATATAACCGAAGAACTAAGAAAAGAAGCTCTGCAATTGGTATCCAATATTGATCCAGTCGAATTATCATTAGCTGAGCAAAAACTGATTCAAGATGGTATGAAACCGGAAAATCTCCGCAATCTTTGCGATGTACATATGGAGGTTCTGTCCGATGAATTGAATAAAGTGAAAAAAAATATTTCAGAAGGTCATGTAATTGATACGCTAATAAATGAGCATGAAAAAATCAAGGAATTTTTAACCGAACTTGAGTGCATAAATAATGAAATCCAAGTAATGCAGTCAAAAGAGGACAATCCGACACTTATTGAACGATTACTTCAAACTGCTTTACTGATTCTCGATGCAGAAAATCATCATTTGAGGGAAGAAAATGTATTATTCCCGGAATTAGAAAAACGTGGAATTACCGGTCCAACTAGAATTATGAGAATGGAACATGACGAATTAAGGCAACGGAAAAGAACATTGAAAGAAGCAGCGCTTAACGTAAATTCCATGGATTTCAAAGAGTTTAAAGCCATAGTTGACAAAGCTGCACAATATATTATCTTTAATCTACGTGACCATATATATAAAGAAAATCATATCCTCTATCCTACTGCGATCGAACGTATCGCGGAAGATGAGGTATGGCAAGATATGAAGGAAAGATGCGACAAAGTCGGATACTGCAGTTTCACCCCAGGAATATAAAATATTATCATCATTACAATGATTCCATATAAAAACACAAGAATACGATATAGCAAATCTAAAGCAAATTCTAATACAAAACGCTATCAGGAAAAAATAAGGAGGAATTAACATGGCACAATTTCATGCACAAGTAGATGCACGCAAGTATGAACCTAAGGATAAACATGCGGTGATTTTTCAGACATTTGAAAATCTTAAAACCGGTGAGAAAATGGAGTTGATCAATGACCATGATCCGAAACCCCTTTATTATCAAATGAAGGCAGAATATACCGGTCAATTTGCATGGGAATACCTTGAGGAAGGTCCGGAAGCTTGGCATGTATCCATTGGTAAGA
>Ga0207747_1000274_pt1 | contig 63767 bp, 59 predicted proteins | sample HigsolmetaGSP11D_FD_184839 | JGI IMG/M metagenome (GOLD analysis project Ga0207747, IMG submission 184839) | High solid enriched microbial communities from the Joint BioEnergy Institute, USA - SP1-1-D (SPAdes) | ecosystem: Engineered > Bioreactor > SSF (Solid state fermentation) > Aerobic >...
AAGGGCTGAAAAGCCTGTATGAAAAGTATTGTGACAAGCGTCATTTATTTGGTTGAACCGCCGTATACGGAACCGTACGTACGGTGGTGTGAGAGGACGGGGGCTAGTCACCTCCTCCTACTCGATTTCCTGCCATTTATGAAATCGGCGGAACGGATTAAACTTTCAGCGGAGCGGATTAAAAAGATGGCGAATGGAATCATACCCATGATGAAACAGGGGCCTACTTTCCGGGTAATCAGCGGGAAATGTATAAAAATCAGCAATACACTCATTCAACTCAAGTATCATTTCTTGTCGGTTAAATTGTGAATTGCATCCAGAAAATTGGTATGATGTTTTATATCAAACTTTCAAGGGGGCAGAACCAATTGGAATACCGTAAAGCAAATCTGAATGATATCGAGAAACTAATCGAATTAAGAAAGCAGCAGCTGGTTGATGAAGGAATCGAGCCGAATATAGATATCGATGCTGAGCTGCGCGTTTTCTTTCAAAATAAATTGGGCGAAGGATCACTCATTCAGTGGCTCGCAGAAGATCAAGGGGAAATTGTGGCAAGCGGTGCTGTCATTTTCTATGAATTCCCCCCAAGTTATACAAATAAAAGCGGCAAAAAGGCTTATATAACCAATATGTTTACGAATGAAAACCACCGCGGGCAAGGTATCGAAACGAAATTGCTCGGAAAATTAGTGGAGGAGGCAAAATCTGCTGGTATTTCAATAATATGGCTTGGAGCTTCTAAAATGGGCAGGCCTGTATATGAAAAATTCGGATTCAAAGAAGTAGATGAATGGATGGAACTGCATTTGTAATCCCCTATGTTTAAATTTTTGAAGTTTCACAGGAATCGGTCTATACTTGAAAAGGTAAGGGAGGAATACAATATGTACGAAATAGCGATTATCGGAGCCGGACCGGCCGGTGCAAGTGCAGCGATTTTTACGGCAAAAGCGGGGAAAAGCACGGTTTTATTTGACGCCGGCACAAGTGCCACAAAGCGGGCGCTGCTGAAAAACCATTACGGCGTCAAGGAAATCACCGGCCCTGAACTGGTGGAAACCGGAAAAAAACAAGCGGAACAATTCGGAGCAAAACTTGTTGATGAAAAAGTTACCTCGGTCGAAAAAACGGAAAACGGTTTTACGATCCAAACAGAACAAGGTTCATACGAAAGCAAATATGTAATCTTTGCAACCGGTTTAATTGCTGATCTGGGGGAAAAACTCGGCGTTGAAACGAAACCGGCGACAGAACCGCGGGTGAAAACGGTATTTGCTGTCGACGAGCAGGGAAAAACGAACGTTCCGAACGTATGGGCATGTGGCACTGTTGCAGGCGTCTCCATGCATACGATTATCACGGCAGGGGACGGCGCAAAAGTGGCCATCAACCTGATCAGCGAAATAAACGGCAAACGCTTGGTTGACCATGATGTTTTAGGAAATTAATTGATAAAGACCGGGCTGAAACATTTCGCCCGGTTTAAATTTGCCTTCATTTATAACCGGTTATGTGCTGGCAATTTAAGGCCCGTGCTGCAGCTATTGCCATTATAAAAAGCCTTGCTCTTGCCCATCTTAATTTTTAATTTTGGCCTTTCATTGGGATACACGATCACGATGACAAGGAGGTTTTTTCATGCAAACCAATTTTAATGCAGCCATCAGTTGAACCAATGCCGCCAAATTGCGCAAACGCTCATTCGACAAACGAAACAGGGCAATGCACAATACGAGCAAATGATGCAGAAGGAGCAGCAGAATGCCGGAATGTTGCAGCATTCCTTATTTGGCAGGCAATACCTATTTATTTTCTATAAAATTTATTGTAAAATAATCTGTTAGCAATTGAAAGGAGGAGAATGCGTTGGCGAAGAAATCAATGATTGCCAAACAAAGACGCACACCGAAATATAAAGTTCGGGCTTATACACGCTGTGAACGCTGCGGACGGCCGCATTCGGTTATTCGCAAATTCAAACTTTGCCGTATTTGCTTCCGGGAACTTGCTTATAAAGGCCAAATTCCTGGCGTGAAAAAATCCAGCTGGTAAGCCCTCCTGCCCTCATTATGGGGGTATATATATCTTTCATTCTTCATTATTACTCCGGAAATTCCTCACTTATTCGCAAATTCTTTAAGCCGTTTTAATAGAAATTTAACAAACCGGTTGTACCATAAAATCAGTGGGGATGGCATAAGTGGCCATCATCGGTATTCCGCGTAGGCGGAGCGGATACCATTGATTTCCAGTACAGCCGGCATGTTTACTTGGAAATTCTACAATTTCGAAACATCCAGCACAATTTTTCCTGTGCTCTTTCTGCTTTCCATCCATTCATGGGTTTTCGCGGCTTCTTCGAGCGGATAGTGCCTGCTGATCTTCATATGAAGGCGCCTTTCAGCTAAATATTATAGCACATGCGCTGCGGTGTCCGGCAGCAGTTCCGGCCGGTTTTTGGCTGTTGTCCCGATGCTGAAACCGGGGACGGACCGGTATGAACCGTGTAAATCGGATGACTGGAAGCGGCCCGGTCTTCCGCCGGCATACCCGAATACAACAAGGCGGCCCGTAAATGTAAGGCATTCGCGGCTTTTTCCGACATTTCTGCAGCGATGAAATCCAAAATGACATCTGCGCCTTTGCCGTTTGTCCGTTCATTGACAATTTTTGCAATGTCTTACATACGGTAATTGACGGCAGAATCTGTCCCTGCTTCCAATGCAGCCTCTTTCTTTTCGTCGCTTCAGACCGTTCCGATCACCTGTCCCACGCCTAAAATTTTTGCAAATTGGATTGTGGTAGTTCTGATTCCTCCGGCAGTAGCATGGTATTATGGGTATCATGATTCACACCCCGGTTTTTACCCCCAACTAATTGTAATCGGATACAATAACTTTTTTATTAAGGGGTGTTGGTATGAACACAAGGCATTTCTAACTTTAGCCGGCCCGTGTGGCGAAACGTTAACGGTTCCTAAAACAACCCCTTTATGACAACTTGCAAAAAATACCCCCGCAGGTGTTTAAAGGCTACTACAGGCGCGAGGAAGAAAACCGGGAATTCTTTATTGAAATGGGCGGCAAACGTTTTTTCCGGACAGGGGATATTGTCAAAATGGATGAAGAAGGCTGCTTTTTCATCGTAGACCGCCTAAAGCAGATGATCAATGAAAGTATGGCCGGCAGAAGTGGAGTCGATATTGTACAAACATCCTGCTATCAAGCAGGCGTATGTCGTCGGTGTCCCGGATCCGAAACGGGGTGAAACGGTCAAGGCTTTTGTCATCCTGAAAGCAGGGTACAAAGGCAAAGTGGCTGAAAAAGAAATCATCAAATGGTCCAAAGGGGAAATGGCTGCTTATAAATACCCGAGAATTGTAGAATTCATCGGCCAGTTCCTGATGACGAGCAGCGGAAAAATTATGGCAGGTGCTGCAGGAGCAAGCAAAAGCGGGGGTAAAAATACAGGGGGACAGGGGAAACGGCGTTCTGTTCCCTTTTTTACGTTCTTTCAGCTATGGTAAGATAGAAGCAAAGCATGTTGGAACGGGGCCATTGCAATGAATACGAAACAAGATTTTTTTACCCGCAAAAAAGAAGAGCTCGCTGTTGTGTTGAATGATGTGCAGCTTGCGGCTGTACGCCATACGGAGGGCCCGCTGCTGTTGCTTGCCTCTCCGGGTTCGGGAAAAACGACGACAGTCATTATGCGGATCGCTTATTTAATAGAAGAAAAAGGCGTGGCGCCTTCACGGATCAAAGCAATCACGTTCAGCCGTGCCGCTGCCAATGATATGAAGGACCGGTTCCGGAAGTTTTTTCCTTATCTTCAGCCGGTTGATTTCTCCACGATCCACAGCCTTGCCTTCGAACTTGTCCGCGCATATTTCAGGAAGGTGAATATGCCTTTTCGGCTCATTGAAGGCGATGCGGACATGCAGTTCCATAAGAAAACGATTTTGCGGAATTTGTACAAATCCACAAGCGGCGTGAATATCACCGAAGACCAGCTGGAAGAATTGATGACGTACATCAGCTACATTAAAAATAAAATGGTTCCCTCGGAAAAATGGGCGTCTGTTGCAACTGAAGTACCTGGAGCCGAACGGATTTTAATGCAGTACGAAGCGTTTAAGCGGACCGGCACCGGGCAGCTGCTTCTTGATTTTGACGATATGCTCACGAAGGCAAACGAGATTTTGCAAAAAGATGCGGATCTCCGCCGCATGTACCAAGAACGCTATGATTATGTGCTGACGGACGAAAGCCAGGATACTTCAATGGTGCAGCACGTAATCGTTGAAAAGCTTGTCCAGGTGCACCAAAACTTGTGCGTCGTGGCCGATGACGACCAGTCGATCTACAGCTGGCGTGGCGCCGAGTCGGCTTATTTGCTGAACTTTAAAAAGGTGTATCCGGATGCCAAGATATTATATATGGAGCAAAACTACCGCTCGTCACAGGAGATCGTCACGGCAGCCAACCAGTTTATCAAGCGCAACAAACATCGCTATGATAAAAACATGTTTACCGAAAACCCTGCCGCCGGGCCGATCCGGTTTGTCCGGCTGCCGGATTACAAATACCAGGCAAAGTATTTGGCGCAAAACATCGGGCTGCTGGAGAACTTTTTCGAAACGGCGGTTTTATACCGGAACAACACATCATCGATTGCCTTGATTAACGAGTTTGACCGGGCCGGAATCCCTTTTTACATGAAAGATGCCGATAACCGGTTTTTCTCCCACTGGGTTGTGCAGGATATTTTAAATATGATGCGCCTCACGTTCACGGACAAACGGGCAGACATTCTCGAACAGGTCCATTCGAAACTGAACGGCTACATCACAAAGCAGCAGTTGGAAGCGGTGAAAAGAATCCGCAACAACAAATCTGTTTTTGATAATTTAATTCAATATGCGCCGCTCAAAGCGTATCAGAAGAAACAAATTTTGGAAGTCAAAGAGACGCTCCGGCAGATGAACGGCATGCCGCCGCTTGATGCGATCAAAGTGATCCGGGGCAGGCTCGGATATGAAAAGGCGTTGGAAAATTTATGTAAGAAGTTTGGTTTCAGAAAAGATTACTTGATCGGCATTTTAAACACGCTCGAAGAAATCGCCGATACGCTTTCGACGATGGAGGAATTTGCCGCCCGCCTCAAGCATTTGGAACAGGTTTTAAAAATGGCTAAATTGAAAAAGGGGAAAAATGCCGTCACGCTCTCGACATTTCACAACTCAAAAGGCCTTGAATTTGAAAACGTGTATATGATTGATCTTGTAGAGGGGATCATCCCGGGTTCTGATGAGAAAGAGGACGAGCTTTTAATGGAAGAATCCGTCCGTCTTTTTTATGTTGCCATGACGCGCGCGAAAAAATCACTGGAAATGGTCAGTTATGAAAAGCGAAACGGGAATCAGATGATGGATTCGCGCTTCGTGTCGGCGATAAAAAAGATTGTGAGCGGCCGGAAAAAAACGACGAGAACCGGCAGCGTGGAGCGCAAGGTAAAAATGGTCGGGCTCGGCAAAGACACGGCCGAAATTCCTTACAATCCGAATGCGATCAAAGATGTATCGGCGTTTACGGTTGGCAAAAAAGTTAAGCACCGCGTCTTCGGCCACGGCGAAATACTCAGCGTGGATGGCGATACTTTGGAAATCCGGTTTGAAAAAAGAGTCGTAAAGCTATCCGCGGTGACATGTTTGAAGATGGGGCTGTTGGAGGAGGTTGATAAACTTTAACTAGGCGCCGGGACGCGAAAAAGTGGGAAAGGGAATTACGCTGAATACGGCGGAACTGAAGGTACTGCGGGATTTGCTGAATAAGATGAATTTGTAATTAATTTAAAGGTTGTTCCTAAAAGGGACGGCCTTTTTCTATTCATGATGGGGTATTGGTATTTGCTTCATTTTGGAATAGAAATCAGCGGAAATCGGCGATATATCAGCGAAAAAGAGAAATATACCCGTGGACGGGGTTTTACATCCATATGGGAGTATGATCGATCGGTACCGCGAAATCAGCCCCTCTATTGCGTCAATTTCTACAGGCCGGCATGATATAATAAAAATCAGTTAACAGTGCAAGAGGTGAAACCCGTGTCCAAATCAAAAATTGTGATTGCTGCGGACTCCTTTAAAGGCAGCGCATCCTCTATGGAAGTGGAAAATTTTATCGAAAAAGGGATTAGAAGAGTGGCCGTGAATGTTGAGATTGTCAAAATTCCCATTGCCGATGGCGGGGAGGGGACCGTTGACAGCCTGGTGTCCGCCTGCAAAGGGAAATACGTATACGAAAAAGTAACCGGGCCGCTTGGAAACAAGGTAAAAGCAAAATATGGGATGCTCTATGGCAATACCGCGATTATCGAAATGGCGGAAGCTTCCGGATTACAGTATGTCGACAAAACAACGATGAATCCATTTAAAACGACCACTTACGGAACAGGAGAATTGATCCGGTCGGCGCTCGGCCGTGGCGCAAAGACAATTTATGTGGGGCTCGGCGGCAGTGCGACCAATGACGGCGGGGCCGGTATGGCGGAGGCGCTCGGCGTATCATTCAAAGACAAGAAAGGCCGCGAAATCCGGCTCGGAGCTGAAGGAGTTAACGAAATCGAGACAATTGATGTTTCTCATTTGGATCCGCGTTTTGCGGATGTTGAAATCATCGGGCTCACGGATGTCACCAATCCGCTTTGCGGCAAAAATGGCGCTTCTTTTATTTACGGGCCGCAAAAAGGTGCGAAGGCAGAAGATTTGCCAATGTTGGACGGTATTCTTTTCCGCTATGCCGAAAAAATAAAAGAACAGCTGGGCATGGACGTTGCCGATGCAAAGGGGGCCGGCGCGGCGGGCGGTCTCGGTGCCGGCTTGCTCGCTTTTTGCGGGGCGAAACTGGAACGCGGCATTGCAAAAGTGCTTGAATTGGTGAATCTGGAACAGCATGTAAAAGATGCTGATCTTGTCATAACGGGAGAGGGAAAAATAGATAACCAGTCGGTGAACGGAAAAGCGCCAATCGGAGTCGCGCAGCTTGCCAAAAAATACGGTATACCGGTCATTGCTGTTGCAGGCAGCGCCGACGATGATCTGCAGGCGGTTTACGAACACGGTATAGATCTGGTCATTGATGCTGTGCCAAAACCGATAGCATTGAACGAAGCAATTGCAAATGCTGAAAAACTGATTACGAACGCCGGAGAAACGGCGTACCGGGCGTTTTGTTTGGCAAAACGTGCAGAAAAATAGTCCATGCCTGCTTCGACTTGCAGCCGTTCCGAAAAGAAGCAATGCCGTTTTTGAACTAAAAAAGCCATCAGGATATTACGCTGATGATGGCAAAGGATCAAAATGGGGACCGTAAAGCACATTTTACTTTTTGTGGGATATCTTTCGGGCAGGATCGTATCCCATCGATTTTTTAAATGCGGCAACGGCTTCCTCCATCTCCGGTGGTTTATTTTTAGTGGAAATCAAGCGTGCGGCCTGTCCCCCGCTTCCTCAAGTCATGGTTTGCCATTTTTTCAAGTGCTTTAATCGGTACCTTTTCGATCGTACAATCCTCTCCATCAAATTAAGTTTCTTTATTGTGGGGAATTCTTTTTGAATTGAAAATAAGAAAAATCGGACAAATTTTTGCAACCTGTCCGATTCTATCCGCTCTATTCTGCAACTTCTACACCAGGCACGGCCCGTTTATGTTTTCTTGCTGTATAGAAAATCAGGATTCCCCAAATCACAACAATTGCCGTATAGATGATGGTGTACCAGCTGCTGTCCGCATTGGCCAGTTTCAACAAAGTTTGGACATTACTGAACACAATCATGCCGCTTACAATCACGGCAAGCAAATGAGCCGGCATGATTTTGACAAGATAAGCTGCGATCGGCGCTGCGATCAGCCCACCCAACATCAGGGCAATCGTCCAGAGCCAGTTGATCTGCATGGCACCGAGGGATAAAAGAAAGCCGATGCTGGAAGCAAGAGAAACGGCAAATTCACTTGTATCCACCGAACCGATAACTTTCCGGGGTTCAATGTCATTCCTTGACAGCAATGCCGGCGTTGCAATCGGCCCCCATCCGCCGCCTCCGGTTGCATCGAAAAACCCTGCAACAAAACCAAGCGGAATAAAAAATGCATTGGATCGCGATTTCTTTCTGATTTTCAGAGTTCCGTGCGCATTGATTAAAAACCGGACGAGAATATAGATGCCCAGTGCAATAAGGAAAATGGAGATATAAGGTTTTAACGTACTTGCCGGAAGATGGCTGAGTACAGTCGCCCCAAGAAAAGCACCAACAGCCCCCGGAACAACCAATTTCCATATAATACCTTTATCGACATTTCCAAACTTCATATGGGAGACGCCGGATGCCGCCGTTGTAAAAACCTCCGCCAAATGTACGGAAGCCGACGCAACAGCCGGCGCAATCCCGAATGCCAGCAGCAGTGATGTCGAAGTGACCCCATAACCCATCCCGAGGGATCCGTCCACCAGCTGTGCGGCAAGACCTACAAGTGCTAAAACAATTAACTTTTGCATTGTCAATTTCCCCGCTTTCTTGACCGTATAATATTTGGTAATTCTGCCTGTTTAATAATTTCCAGCGTCAGCCTTTCGATAAAATCAGCCCCTTTCGATCAAGTGAAGTATTGCGCATAGGAGGGGCGGAAATTGGAAGAAAGAAAATTTGTACGCCAATTTACAAAAAAATCTTTCCGCCATTACGGAAAGACAGCGTTTTATGTATTTCGCTTATCTTCCAAAATGGTCCCCATTTTGCTGGACTTGGCACCTTACCGTGTGCTGGCAGGTTGTCGGACTTCATTGGGCCAGGTCCCTCCGTCACTCTTGATAAGTCTGTTGTTATGTCAATTTTATCAGAAAGTTGGTAAAAGTCAATGGAATTATTGTAAGTTTTTTTATCGGATTTATATGAAAGGTGAAGTTTGCTTACTTTTCCCCTATATAAGAACAGAAAAAAGCCCCATAAGATTGCAATCTATCTTATGGGGAAAGTTTATTTTGTATACCGGTTCGCATAGCACGAGGCCACAAATGCATCCGGCTTGATTTTCGGCTCCACGCCCATGGATTCCATGCGCGCGACCATTTCATTTACGAAATTGCTCGTTTTGTTCCGCCTGCCTGCGCCGATATCGATATGGCCTTCCATTGTAAAAGAGGCGCCTTCGTACAAATAAGGCAGAATAATATCGATCAGTTCGTTCTTTTTTTCTTCCGTAAACAGAGCGACAATTTCCTCGGTTAAAGATAATTCCAGCGAAATCCGTTCGTGCAAATGGTCCATTCTTCTCGGTACAACCGTTTTCCGGATGCAGGCCCATACACCGTGCCGTTCCTGCTGAATGACAATGCCGGTAATGAATAATGTGTACGTTCTGTGCACTTGTGAATCCGTCCCGACCATTAGGCGGTAATTGCCTTTCGGGTCGAGTTTCATAAAAGCGGCAATATGGAAAAATACTTCTTCGAATGACATATTTTTTTCCTGGAGGTTTTGAAACGACAACTTCATCTCTGCACCACCCATGGCCTTTTCCTTTATTATATGAAAGGCTTTTGTGATGTTGCAGCAAAAAGCTTTATTCAGCCGTTTCTTTTACCCGGAGAGACAAGGCAATCAGCACGGCTAAAATGATCAGGCATACGGTTGTTCCGATTTTACTGCTTCCGCCCAATAAAAATGCCAGAAAAATCCCCGCCAATGCCAAAAACGCAATCCAAGTTACAAACGGATATCCTTTTACGTGGAATGCCGGCCGCTTTTTATATGATTTCCGGAGTTTTAGCTGCGCCCCGCAAATAGCCATCCAGACAAGCAGCACGGTAAAGCCCGGGATCGCCATCAGATAGCTGATTACTTGGTCTGGTGTGAGATATGCCAAAACAATGCCGGCCAGGATAAACAGGGCGGTCAACAAAATACCGCTGTGCGGGATGCCTTTTTTGGAAATTTTTAGAAAAGCCCGCGGCGCTTCGCCGGACTGCGCCATGTTAAACAATGTCCTTGATGTGGCATAGATGCCGGAATTGGCTGCAGAAAGAACGGCAGTCAGCAGCACAAAATTCATAACATGTGCGGCAGCCGGAATGCCGGTGCTGCTAAAAACCTGTACAAATGGGCTTTCTGCGGATGAAACCTGATTCCACGGGATAATGCCGCAAATGATCAAAATCGGCAAAATGTAAAACAGCATCACACGCACCACGGTTTGCTTAATCACCTGCGGCAGCACTTTTTCACTGTTTTTTGTTTCCGAAACGGTCACGCCGATCAGTTCAGCCCCGCCGTAGGAAAACATGACGACAAGAAAGGCGCTGAACGTCCCGCCAAAGCCGTGCGGGAAAAAACCGCCGTGCGCGGTATAGTTGGACAAAGTGGAAGATGTCCCGGGGAATAAACCGAATAAAATAAGCCCGCCGAGCAAAATAAACGCGATCAGCGTAATGATTTTAATGCCGGCAATCCAAAATTCAAACTCGCCGTAATATTTGACTTCGATTAGATTGATCCCGATAATGAACGCGGCGCAAATAAAACTGAGCTGCCAAAGCGGCACGCCCGGGAACCAGTATTTCAAAAAACTGCCGGCCGCAATCAGTTCAACCACCGTGACAATAACCCAGTTAATCCAGTAAAGCCAGCCGATAATAAAGGAAATCCGGCTGCCGAACGCTTTATGGATCAGGTTTTGAACGTTCAGGCCCGGGTACACAAGCGCCATTTCCCCCAGCGCCAACATCACGATAAACAGAAGCACACCCCCGATGAAGTAGGCGAGGGCGACACTCGGACCTGCCAGGCTGACTGTATCCGAACTTCCTTTAAAAATGCCTGTCCCAATCATTCCGGCCAATGCGATAAATTGGACATGCCTTGGTGACAGGCCTTTTTGCAAATGCTGTTGATTTTTTTCCATATCTATCAATCTCACTTTTCACTTTTTTCATTGAACGCTTTTAAGTGTTAAAGCATCGTATTCTATTTTAACAGAAAAAAAGTAATTTTAATATACTCTTCATATGGTAAAAAAACCTGCGCATTCCCCTTTGCGCAGGTGCGATGCTTATTTTTTGTCAAACCCCTGGCTTTGTACATAATTTTTCATATAAGCGCGGGCCGGTTCTTTGAAGAACTGCGCCATTTGGCCTGTCCAAGTGTCGCTCCGTTTGCCATTTGTACGCTCGGTGTAATATTGCGAGATTGTTTCGTTATATTGCTGCAGCTGTTTTTTCAGCAAATTTTCGTCGTTTGGGTATTCTTCTTCAAAATAAATGTTTTCAACCGGCATGCGCGGTTTTTTCCCGGATGGGTTGGCCGGATAGCCGATTGTCATCGCAAATAACGGAAGAACATATTTTGGGATACGGAGCAGCTCCGAAACTTCCGGCAAGCGGTTGCGTAACCCCCCGACATAGCAGATGCCAAGCCCCATTGATTCTGCAGCGAGCGCGGCATTTTGCGCGGCCAATGCGGTGTCGATGAGCCCGACCATAAACTTCTCCGTTGTTTGTAGCGCCTCCGATACATCTACACCTTCCATTTCGGCAGATAGCTCGTGTTTATGGAAATCAGCACAGAAAATGAGAAGATGCCCGCATGTTTCCACATGCCGGTTCCCGGTCAATTCAGCAAGTTTTTTCTTCCGCTCCGGATCTTTTATGCCGAGGATCGTATAGGCTTGGACAAAATGCGATGTCGCCGCCGCCTGCGCGCTCTGGACGATCAGGCGGATTTGATCATCCGAAAGCGGCCGGTCTTCATATTGGCGGATTGAACGGTGGTTGAGGATCGTTTCAATGACTGAATTCATATTCGAACACTCCTGTCTAGAATGGGCTTAAATTTTACTATAGCACAGGAAAAAACTTCCCGCATGAAAGGTGCTTATGTCCATTTATAGGATGGTCATGCTGCGCCAAAAATAAAATAATTTTCTTTCGGTTTGAAAGCGTTATAATAAAAGAAAAGGTTTCAAGAAATGCAGCTTCGGGCAAAGTAGAAATGGAGCCTGCCCGCAGTGCATAGCGATATGGAGGGACGCGCCATGAAAAAAATCTTGAATGATCCGAAAAATGTGGTGGACGAAATGCTCAACGGCTTTGTGTATGCCAATGAAGGGAAAGTGGAACGGATTGAAGGGACGGGTGTGATTTACCGCACTTTCCAGGATGAAGGAAAAGTAGGGCTGGTCAGCGGCGGCGGAAGCGGGCATGAACCGAGCCATGCCGGTTTTGTCGGGGAAGGGATGTTGTCTGCGGCCGTCTGCGGTGAAGTGTTTACCTCGCCGACGCCGGATCAGATTTTAGAGGCGATCAAAAAAGCCGACCAGGGCGCCGGTGTGTTTTTGATTGTGAAAAATTATACTGGGGATGTGATGAATTTTGACATGGCGCAGGAATTGGCCGACATGGAGGACATCAAAGTAGAGAAAGTCATTGTCGACGATGACATCGCCGTTGAAGACAGCACGTACACGGCAGGGAGGCGCGGCGTTGCCGGCACTGTCCTTGTCCATAAAATTTTGGGTGCGGCCGCGGCGGAAGGCAAAACGCTTGAAGAAATCAAAGCATTGGCTGACCGGTTAGTGCCGAATATCAAAACGATCGGTGTTGCGGTTTCGCCGGCAACCGTTCCGGAAGTCGGAAAACCTGGCTTCCAGCTGGAAGAAGATGAAATGGAGTACGGCATCGGGATTCACGGGGAACCGGGTTACCGGCGCGAAAAAATCAAAACGTCGAAAGAAATTGCGGAGGAGCTTGTTGCCCAGCTGAAAAAAGCGTTCAACTGGAAGCGAGGGGACCGGTATGCGGTGCTCGTCAACGGGCTCGGCGCCACCCCGCTGATGGAGCAATATATTTTTACGAATGATGTCCATGCGCTTCTCGACCGGGAAGGACTTGCCGTTGATTTTAAAAAGGTCGGCAATTTGATGACATCAATTGATATGGCCGGAATTTCCCTCACACTTTTAAAGTTGGAAGATGAGGGTTGGCTTGCATTTTTAAAACAGCCGGTTTCAGTCCCAGCATGGGCATAAAGGAGGCGGCAGCATGTTAACAGCGGAAACAGCAGCAGCCTGGCTGCATGCATTTGCGGAAAAAATTAATGAAAATAAAGCTTATTTGAGCGAATTGGACAGCGCGATCGGGGACGGCGACCACGGCTCAAACTTGGCGCGCGGCGTGCAGGCGATGGAGGAGAAACTGCAGGCCGGCGGATTGGAAACCGTGCAGGATGTGTTGAAAACGGCCGCGATGGCGCTCATCGGCAAGGTCGGAGGCGCATCCGGCCCGCTGTACGGCTCCGCGCTGATTGCCATGGCAAAACAGGCCGGGGAGGATGAAAAAGATGTGGCCTCCATCGTGAAAGCCGGCCTTGATGGGATCCAAAAGCGCGGGAAAGCGGAAAAAGGCGAAAAAACAATGGTCGATGTCTGGGTTCCAGTATGTGAAGCGCTCAAATCCGGTGCCTTAACAAAAGAGGTGATCCAAAACGCAGTGGACGGGACGAAAGAAATGAAAGCGACAAAAGGGCGTGCGTCGTATCTCGGGGAACGTTCAGTCGGGCACCTTGACCCGGGTGCGGTGTCAAGCGGGTACTTGTTTGAAGCACTTTTGGAAGGCGGGATTTTGGATGAGTAAAAAAGCGGTCGGCATTTTGATTGTTTCCCATATTCCTGAAATAGCGGAAGGCGTGGCAGAACTGCTAAAGGAAGCCGCCAAAGACGTTTCCATTACATACGCGGGCGGAACGGACGACGGCGGCGTTGGCACAAGCTTTGAAAAAATCAATACGGCTATTGCCAAAAACGAAGCCGATGATGTTTTTGCCTTCTACGATCTCGGGAGTGCAAAAATGAATTTGGAAATGGCGATGGAAATGTCTGATAAATATATCCGACTGATGGACACTGCCCTCGTCGAAAGCGCATATACCGCCGCAGCCCTCATCCAGGCCGATGCGGAACTCGACAACATCCTCAAGCAGCTTGAACAGTTAAAGGTGAAATAATAACACCCCCGGTCCGGTGCGTGCCGGGGGATTAACGTTTCAAGCTGATCCCGTATAGGCGCAGCTTTTTATAAACAGTGGTTCTTGATATGCCTAAGATTCTAGATACTTTGCTTACGTTAAATCCGTTATTTTCCAACAATACTAAAAGCTGTTTTTTTTCCGGATATTCTTCCGTTTTTTCACTTTCAATGTTCCCAACCTGCTGTATGATTTCATTTCTGCTTCGTAAATATGGGTCTAAAAATTCAGGCCCAATAAGATGGTTAAATCCTGATAAATAATAGCACCGCTCGATGATGTTTTCCATTTCTCTAATATTGCCGGGCCATTCATATTGTTTAAAAATATGAATGGTATCGGTTGTGAATGCTTTATGGGTATGATTTTTCCGATTAAGCTGCATTAAAAAATACTGCGCTAATTCAGGAATATCGTTCGGTCTTTTTCTTAAAGGCGGGAGTTCAATCTGAAACACATTAAGGCGGTAATACAAGTCGCTCCTGAAAGATCCGTTATAGGCAATTTCGTCCCGGAGGTTTTTATTTGTCGCGGCGATAATTCTTACATCGACCGGGATAGGCTTGTGGTCACCGATTCTTGTAATCTCTCTTTCCTGGAGGACTCTCAGCAGCGTAACCTGCAAATCAAGCGGCATTTCTCCAATTTCATCGAGAAAAACTGTTCCTCCATTTGCCTCTTCAAATAATCCTTTTTTTCCTCCTTTTTTTGAACCGGTAAAAGCCCCTTCTGTATAACCGAAAAGTTCGGAGTGAATCAATTCTTTTGGAATGGCGCCGCAATTGATGGCAATGAATGGCTGATTTTTCCGCAAACTTTCATTATGGATAGCATTGGCAAATAACTCTTTCCCTGTTCCGCTTTCTCCGATAATCAAAACGTTTGCGTCTGTTTTAGCGGCAGTTTCCGCAATATGTACGGCTTCGAGAAAAGAGGGGTCTGCCCCAATAATGTGCTGGAAGGAGGATTTGGTGGCCGGCTGGCTATTTTCAGTTTCTTTATGTCCTTCTTTTACAAAAATAAAGTAAAAATCTTCCCAGCGTTTCATGCGGATTTCATATGCTTCATCGCCAATTCGCTTGCGCAAATGCTTCTCTGCTGCAGAACGATTGCTTAATTCTGCCAAATCCGAAGATAGGGCATCAATTAATAGAGGCTGGCTGTTGACGAAGTGTTCCGCCAGATTGTTGGCAAATACAATACTATTCCGGTATAAAATAATCAATCCTTCAAGCTGGTTGAGGTTCGTTCCATTTACGATATGTTCAAGCAGCATGGCTTTTTTTCTTTCGGTTATCAGCTTGGAAAAAATATCTGCATACAATCCGATATGTTTGATGGCTTGCCCCAGTTCTTCCTCCCCGCCGTCATTTGTGATTATACCGAGGACACCGGCTGTTTCATGAAATATTTTTATTGGAATGCCTATCGTCGTTAGGTTTTTTAACAAGGGATGCTGATGGTGGCAGCCCGTTACAATGCTGCATGCTTCCCGTTTTATGGCTCTGCCGAATCCGTTTTCTCCGATATCTTCAAGTTTCCATTTTGAACCTATTGGGAAATCAATGTTTGTATAGTTAGAAAACTTTTCAATTAAATAACCATCCTGATTGATGAGAAGAAAATCATAAGGAAATTTTTGCGCAAAGTCTTCAAAAAAATAAAAGTGCTCCGACCATTTCTCTTGCTCGAGATGTAACTGTCCCTGTTTTAAAAACATCATATCAGGCTGGATCGTGTTTGGATTTTTAAATAATGGATTTGGGTGGGTATTTAATAAAAAAGGTGCCGGTTCAATTGGTATATCAGATTGCCATACAATATCAAAACCGCCGCTTTTATTCACTTTTCCGATTCTGGAAAACTGCCATAAATGGTGGTTGTTTTCATCAAATCGTATATCTCCTTGGGGTGCTTCAAAAGAAGACCGTGCCAATGCCTTTCTTAATGAATCGGTTGAAAGTGAATCTGTATGATGTAGAGCATCATCAAGAAGGTAAATGCTGTTATAGGCATTTTCCATCACTGAACTGATGACATTTGAATGATAAACCGCTTGAAAATGCTTAACGAATGCTTCATTCTTTTTCGTTTGGACGGAGCTGAAATAAGGAAAAGATGAGTACAGATTAAGATGATAATTTGGACCCAGTGCATGTATTTCAGTTTCAGCCGTAATCGGGCTGCAAATTGGATGTGTAAACCCGGAATCATAATATTGCTTATAAAAGGCAACGACACTATCACCAACCAATGTGGAAAATATAATATCAGGCTCGATACGTTCAATTTCATGCAATGCCGCTTCAAAATATTGGTTGCCAAGCGGATGGTAAGATTCCCCTATGATTTCCCCATGATATTCACTTACTAGCCTTTTAATATGTTTATTTGTTTCCCTCGGAAAAATATAGTCAGAACTGATTAGATAAAATGTTCTCCCAAGTTGTGTAATGATCCATGGCACAAAGAACTGGAGCTGCTGATTTGGCAGCGCACCAGTGTAAAATACCCACCGGTTTTCTTCGCTTCCTTCATATAAAGTGGGATAAATTAAAAGAATATCTTCGTCCTCCAGCACCGGAAGCAGGGCTTTTCTGCATGCTGAAGTATACGTTCCGACTAATATATCGACTTTATCTTCTTTTATGAGCTTTCTCGCCCTTTCAACTGTTATTAAAGGATCAGAAACAATATCCCCAAAAAAAGAGATAACGGGACGTCCATTTATTCCCCCTTTTTCATTTATTTCGTTTATCGCAAGAGACGCAGCCTGATACTGCCCGGTTTCCGTAACTGCTGTAGGTCCGGTCAATGAAAATAAAAGCCCGATGCGTATACTTTCATTTCCCATATTATGACACCTTTCATTACAAATTAAGGAGTATATATTCATTATAGACAAAAAATACATATTATCAAGAATTTTTACAAAAAAATGAACAAGATGTTCATCAACATTAACAATTATTTGTACATATTGTTAACACGTTATGTTAGAAAAAATAACAAAATATTAAAAAACTGTTTCTCATACTGTTTAAAAAATTGGCACACTTCTTGCATTTATATAAAGTGTAAAAAATGATAGGAGGTATTCACATGCCAGTAGGAACGATTTCTTCTTCTCAAGATACTGTAGGAATTGCTGTTGTCAATTATCAGGTGCCGGTTTTGGAAAGTCAAGAAGAGGTGTTGGAAAATTGCCGGAACATTGCATCCTTTGTAGAAGGAACAAAAATGGGTTATCCCGGATTAGACATCATTGTGTTCCCTGAATATTCCACCCAAGGGTTCCATCCGACGAAATGGAATGAACTGTGTACGACGATACCTGGGCCGGAAACGGATATTTTTGCGGAAGCATGCAGGAAAAATAAAGTATGGGGCGTGTTTTCAATCACGGGAGAAATCAACCCGAAAGGCAATCCATATAACTGTTTTGTATTGATTGATGATCAAGGAGAAATTAGGATGAATTACCATAAAATTAACCCTTGGGTGCCGAAAGAACCTTGGTATCCGGGTTCGGAAACGATGGTCGTGGAAGGTCCGAAGGGATTGAAAATCGGAGCTAATATTTGCTATGACTCCAATATGCCTGAGATTGTCCGGGATACAGTCATGAAAGGCGCAGAACTGGTGATCCGCATACAAGGTTATATGTATCCGTCAAAAGAACAACAAATTAAACTGGCAAGCATCCGTGCCTGGGAAAATTTAACTTATTTTGCGGTTGCCAATATGGCCGGTCGGGATAAAGTATATTCTTACTTTGGACACTCCAATATTGTAAATTTTGATGGCGCAATATTGGCTGAATGCGGGAGTTCTCCGGATGAGGTTACATATGCGGAACTATCTATTTCCGCAATCCGGAATGCACGAAAAAATTGGACGGCTGAAAATCATCTGTTCAATTTGACGCATCGTGGATATTCAGCCGTTGAGAATGGCGTTGCAGATTGCCCTTATTCTTTTTACAAAACATGGACAGAGGATCCGAAAAAGGCAAAGGAAATTTGTGAAAATCTGACTAGAACGACGCCGGAACAAGTGGAGGAACGTGAAAAAGAAACGGTATAAAGTGATTCATCTGCTTTACGCACCAAAAATTACAAGGGGGAATTGAAATGGAACATGACAGCACATATTCCATTCCAACAACAGCTCCAAAATCGAAAGCAAAGCCAAAAAGGAAATTCAATTCCTGGGTCAATAACCCTGTCTTGGAAGATTATGCATTGCGGTATGCACCAAAATCTTTCCGAAAATGGTCTGAATTTTCAGTATCAAGTTCGGCTCTCGGAGGCATCGCGTTTTTAGCTGACTTTGCAATCGGCGCTTCAATCTCCGTCTCTTATGGCTTTACGAATGCGTTCTGGGGAATTGTTGCTGCGGCAGTTATCATTTTTTTAACAGGCATTCCAATTGGCTATTATTCAGCGAAATATAATGTTGACATGGATTTGTTGACAAGGGGTGCCGGATTCGGGTATCTGGGGTCAACATTAACCTCATTAGTTTACGCAACTTTTACGTTTATTTACTTTTCCACAGAAGGGGCCATTATGGCGCAGGCTTTGGAGGTGTATTTCCATCTCCCGTTAGCGATTGGATATTTAATCAGCACCATAATTGTCATTCCGCTCGTTTTATTCGGTATGACGGCCTTATCAAAATTGCAAGTATGGACGCAGCCGATATGGCTTGTTTTGATGATAGCGCCAATCTTTGCGATTCTAGCAAAAGATCCGCAGACGTTTAGCGCATGGTTGCATTTTGGAGGTAACTCACCGAGCGGAACAGCGTTTAATCCGCTGTTTTTTGCAATGGCATCAGGTGTTGTATTATCGTTGATCACTCAAATCGGGGAACAAGCAGACTATTTGCGCTTTATGCCGGATCAAACGGCCAAAAATCGCAAAAAATGGCTGTGGGCCGTCATCTTATCGGGTCCTGGTTGGATCATTCTTGGAGCGTTCAAGCAATTGAGCGGTTCATTTCTTGCTTCCTATATTGCCCCCAGTGTCGGGCTTGAGAAAGCAAATGAACCAATTCAAATGTTCGTAAAAGCATTTGGCGAATTTATTCCGAGCACATTTGTTGTTCTGACCATAGCTACCTTTTTTGTATTGCTGTCCCAAATCAAAATTAACGTTACAAATGCTTATTCCGGTTCTTTATCATGGTCAAACTTCTTTTCGCGGATTTTGCACTTCCATCCGGGCCGCGTCGTATGGCTAATGTTGCAGGTTGCCATTGCGATTACTTTGATGGAAGCCGGGCTGTTCAATTTCCTCAATACTGTATTAGGCTTTTATTCGAATGTGGCTGTTGCCTGGATTGGTGCCATTGTCGCCGATTTGGTCATAAACAAGAAATTGTTGAAAATCAGCCCGCCTTATATTGAGTTTAAAAGGGCCCATTTATATAACTTTAATCCCGTTGGCTTCGGTTCTATGATCATTGCTTCGGTTGTTTCGATATTGGCTTACTTTGGCGTATTCGGTGCAGTGCTGCAGGCATTTTCGCCTTTCCTATCTCTTGTACTTGCGTTTATCCTCGCTCCAATCATTGCGATTGCGACAAAAGGAAAATACTATATTGCGCGGAAAAACCCGTTGATGCAAACCGAACTGGAGATGGCTGCCAGCTTAATGTTGGAAGATAAAATAGAAGCACTTACTGAAAGCCGCCATGAACATCACCATTACCATGTTAACGGCAATAGTGAAGTGACCTGTTTGGTGTGCGGATTTGACTATGAACCAATGGACAGCACATACTGCCCGTTCCATCAGGGAATGATTTGTTCTCTTTGCTGCAGCTTGGAAAAAGACTGCCATGATATGTGCAAAAAAACAAAATTGTGATTCTGTTTATCTATCAAAAATATTTTTCATGTAAGAGGAGGAATTGTACATGGGAAGCATTGGCAGTATGACAAAACCGACAGAAGGGTTTTTGGCGGCATTGATTCAGTATCCTGTGCCGGTAGTAGATTCACGAAGCAATATTGATAAGCAAATCCAGCAAATTGTAAAAATGATCCATTCTACAAAAGCTGGCTATCCTGGAGTGGAGTTAATTGTATTCCCTGAATACAGTACGCAAGGGTTAAATACGAAGAAATGGACAACGGATGAATTTCTTTGCTCAGTACCCGGTCCGGAAACGGATATTTTCGGGGAAGCTTGCAGGGAAGCGGGTGTCTATGGTGTGTTTTCGCTTATGGAAAAAGATCCGGGTGGGGATGCGCCTTTTAATACGGCGGTGATTATTGACCCGAAAGGTGAAATTATTTTGAAATACAGAAAGCTGAACCCGTGGGTACCGATTGAACCGTGGCAGGCAGGTAATCTTGGAATGCCAGTATGTGACGGACCGGGTGGAAGCAAACTTGCAGTGTGCATTTGCCATGACGGCATGTTTCCGGAAATCGCAAGGGAAGCTGCTTACAAAGGTGCAAATGTGCTCATCCGGATTTCGGGTTACAGCACGCAAGTAAACGACCAGTGGATTTTAACGAACCGGTCTAATGCTTGGCATAATTTGATGTACACTTTGTCTGTCAATCTTGCAGGTTATGACGGCATTTTCTATTATTTTGGCGAGGGCCAGGTATGTAATTTTGATGGAACAACATTGGTACAGGGCCACCGTAATCCATATGAAATTGTTACTGCTGAAATTTATCCAAAATTAGCAGATCAGGCAAGATTGGATTGGGGGCTTGAAAATAATATTTATAACCTTGGAACGAGAGGTTATGTGGCTACGCCGGGCGGGGTGAAAGAAAATCCGTATACTTATATAAGGGATCTGGCCGAGAACCGGTATAAACTTCCTTGGGAAGATGACATCAAAATCAAAGACGGTTCTATATATGGCTATCCGGCTAAAAATCCTGTAAAAAGTTAACGACAAAGTACGCAAGGGAAAACCTTGCGTACTTTTGTCTGTAATTCTGAAAATTTAATGTTGAAGAAAATATATTAATATTGTATGATTATGTTAATAAATATAACATAAGTTGAAAGAAAACCTTACATATTCAATTTTGCTTGTTCATAGGAGGAGATATTTTGAAACTAACCCCCAGAGAAACTGAAAAGCTCCTGATTGTGGTGGCGGCGGACCTTGCCAGAAGGCGGCAGAAACGCGGCTTGAAGTTGAACTATCCGGAAGCTGTCGCGATTATTACATATGAAGTGCTGGAAGGGGCAAGGGACGGCAAAACAGTGGCGGAGCTGATGCAGTACGGTGCCACGATTTTAAAAAGAGAAGATGTTATGGAAGGTGTGCCGGAAATGATTCCCGATATTCAAGTGGAAGCGACATTTCCGGACGGCACAAAACTGGTGACAGTCCACAATCCGATCCGGTAAAGGAGGCAGGGGGATTTGATTCCTGGCGAGTACATATTAAAAAATGAACCGATTGTGTGCAATGCAGGCAGGAAAACGGTAAGGCTTTCGGTTATGAACCGCGGCGACAGGCCGGTGCAGGTCGGTTCGCATTTTCATTTTTTTGAAGTTAATCAAGCCCTTGAAATGGACCGCTCCAAGGCGTATGGGATGCACCTGAATATTCCGGCGGGAACGGCTGTCCGGTTTGAACCGGGGGATGAAAAAGAGGTTGAACTGGTGGCGTTTGCCGGGAAAAGGGAAGTTTATGGCTTAAACAATAAAACAAACGGTCCGCTTAAAAAGGAGGGGAAAACATGAGTTTTTACATGCCGCGCAGGCAATATGTGGATATCTTTGGCCCGACAACCGGTGATGCGGTCAGGCTGGCAGATACAGAGCTTTTTATCGAGATCGAAAAAGATTATACCGTTTACGGTGATGAAGTGAAATTCGGCGGTGGCAAGGTGATCCGCGACGGGATGGGACAGCATCCGCATGCCGCAAGCGATGAATGCCCGGATCTTGTCCTGACGAATGCGATTATCCTCGATTATACAGGCGTTTATAAAGCGGATATCGGCATTAAAGACGGGATCATATCCGCAATCGGCAAAGCTGGCAACCCGCTTTTAATGGACGGGGTGGATATCACAATCGGCGCATCGACGGAGGTCATTGCGGCGGAAGGGATGATTGTGACAGCCGGTGGAATTGATGCGCATATTCATTTTATCAGTCCACAACAAATTGAAACGGCGCTTGCTTCTGGGATTACGACCATGATCGGGGGCGGGACGGGGCCGGCAACCGGGACGAATGCCACAACTTGTACGCCGGGGTCCTGGAATATCCACCGCATGCTCGAGTCTGCCGAAGCTTTTCCGATGAATCTCGGCTTTCTCGGCAAAGGCAACTGTTCTGCCGAAGCGCCTTTAAATGAACAAATTGAAGCAGGGGCGATCGGTTTGAAACTGCATGAAGACTGGGGGTCAACGGCTTCTGCGATTGATACTTGCCTGAAAGTTGCCGACTCTTATGATGTTCAGGTTGCCATTCATACGGATACGCTGAATGAAGGTGGTTTTGTTGAGGATACGTTAGCGGCGATCGGGGGTCGTGTCATCCATACATACCATACGGAAGGCGCGGGCGGCGGGCATGCGCCGGATATCATCAGGGCGGCAAGTTACCCGAATATTTTGCCGTCCTCGACCAACCCGACCCGACCTTTTACCGTCAATACGCTGGAAGAACATTTGGATATGCTGATGGTCTGCCACCATCTGGATGCCAATATTCCGGAAGATATCGCTTTTGCCGACTCCCGGATCCGCAAAGAAACGATTGCGGCGGAAGATATTCTTCATGATATGGGCGTTTTCAGCATGATTTCTTCCGATTCACAGGCAATGGGCCGGGTCGGAGAAGTGATCATGCGCACATGGCAGACAGCCGACAAAATGAAAAAACAGCGCGGCAAGCTTCCGGAAGATAAAGGTGTCGGGGATAATTTCCGGGTGAAACGTTATGTCGCCAAATACACGATCAACCCGGCAATTGTCCACGGAATTTCCGAATATGTCGGTTCCATTGAAGTCGGTAAGTTTGCCGATCTGGTTGTGTGGCATCCTGCGTTTTTCGGCGTCAAGCCGGAACTCATTTTAAAAGGCGGTATGATTACCTATAGTACAATGGGTGATCCGAATGCCAGCATCCCGACGCCGCAGCCGGTCTTGTACCGGAATATGTTCGGCGCTTTTGGAAAAGCGAAGCATGAAACATGCCTTACGTTTGTATCAAAGGCTGCTTATGAAAAAGGCATCCACCGTGAACTTGGGCTGAAGAAGCTGGTAAAACCGGTCCAAAACATCCGCAAACTGTCGAAAAAAGATCTGCCATTTAATGACAAGACGCCGAAAATTGAAGTGGACTCACAAACGTATGAAGTCAAAGTGGACGGGGAACTGGTGACGTGCGAGCCGACTGAATCAGTCCCGATGGCGCAGCGCTATTTTTTATTTTGAGGTGAGAGGAAATGATCGTTGAAAAAGTGGTTGGCAATATAGAGGGAATAGAAAATACGGATCTGCACATTGAACGTGTTTATATGGCTAGCGATGACCTGCTGAAAAGAGTAAAGCGCGTCGTGACGGACCGTGGCAGGGAAATAGGCATCCGCTTAAAAGAAAACTGGGAATTGCGGGACGGCGATATTTTGTATATGGACAGCCGAAATATGATCGTGATCTCGGTATTGGAAGACGATGTGCTGACGATCATGCCGGAATCGATGCGGCAGATGGGGAAAATTGCCCACCAACTCGGGAACCGGCACTTGCCGGCCCAGTTCGAAGGAAATGACATGATTGTCCAATACGATTATCTGGTGGAAGAACTGCTTCAGCAGCTTGGTATCCCGTACCGGCGCGAGAATCGGAAAATGAAGCAGGCATTCCGCCATATTGGGCACCGCCATGATGCATAACTGGTATCCGCTTTTCCAGCTCTGCGATTCGAATTTTCCGTCAGGGGCTTTTTCACACTCGCTTGGTTTTGAAACTTATTTCCAAAAGCACCAGCTGCAGGACAGGGAAAGTTTGGAAAAAGCCATTTCCCTCTACATCCGCAGACAGCTTATTTTTACTGATGGTCTGGCCTGCAAGCTGGCGTATGAAGCTGCGGAAAAAGAGGACAATCATGCCTTGGCTGAAATTGACCGGCTTTTAATTGCTTCTTGCTTGGCGAGGGAATCGCGGGAAGCCGGCTGCAGAATGGGGAAGCGGATGGCAAAAGTGTGCGCAGAGCTGTATCCTTCACCGCTGCTTAGTGGTTATTTAAAAGGGGTGCAAGAAAAAAAGCTGCACGGCCATCCGGCAATTGTATTTGCGCTTGTCGGATGCCAAATGCGTGTGCCGAAAGAAACGGTTATCGGCGTTTACTTGTTTTCGGCGGTTTCCGCACTTGTGCAAAATGCGGTGCGCGGCATTCCGATCGGGCAGACGGACGGACAGCGCATTTTAACGAACATTCAGCCTGAAATGAACGAAGCGGTTGCCGTGATTTCACAATTTTCGACTGAAGATTTGGGAGTTTCCTGCCCTGGGCTTGAGATTGCCCAGATGCAACATGAAAGGCTGCATGTACGTTTGTTTATGTCTTAATTTTCAAGAAAAGGGGTTGGTACGATGGAACCGGTTCGGATTGGAATCGGTGGTCCGGTTGGTGCTGGCAAAACGATGCTTGTTGAAAAATTAACGCGGGCAATGTATGAAGAGTTCAGTATGGCCGTTGTTACGAATGATATATATACAAAAGAAGACGCTTTGTTTTTGGAAAAACACAGCGTGCTGCCGAAAGATCGGATTATTGGTGTTGAAACGGGAGGCTGCCCGCACACGGCGATCCGGGAAGATGCCAGCATGAATTTCACAGCCATTGATGAGTTGAAAGAAAGGCACCCGGATTTGGATTTGATTTTTATTGAAAGCGGCGGGGATAATCTTGCGGCGACTTTCAGCCCTGAACTGGCCGATTTTTCCATTTATATCATCGACGTTGCCCAAGGGGAAAAAATTCCGAGAAAAAACGGGCAGGGGATGATTAAATCGGATTTGTTTATCATTAATAAGATCGATCTCGCCCCGTATGTCGGAGCAGATCTTGAAGTCATGAAACGGGATACAATTGCGGCAAGAGGGGATAAGCCGAATATTTTTACCAATTTAAAAGAAGAAATCGGGCTTGCGGAAGTAGTGGACTGGATTAAGCAAAACGCGCTGCTGCATGGTTTGGAATCATGAGCTATACCGGAAAAATTGAACTTGAGGTTGTGAAAAAACAGCAGAAAACGGTTCTTTCCTCGTGCTACCAGGAAGGGGCTTTTAGAGCGAGCCGCCCGATTTATACGGATGAAGAGATGCCGCTAGTGTATTTGGTCCATGTCGGCGGCGGTTATGTCGACGGAGACAGTTATTATACGGTGTTAAAGCTGGAGGAAAGCGCGGCACTAACAGTGGCAACGCAGTCTTCCACGAAGGTTTATAAAACCCCTGTGCGGCCGGTTTCACAAAAAACGGCCATCCATTTAAAAAGCGGGAGTGTCCTCGAATATGTGCAGGATCCTTTAATTGCTTATGAAGCCGCTCGGTTTGTACAGGAAACATCTGTATACATGGAAGGCGGGGCAAGCCTTTTTTACAGTGATATCATTACCCCCGGATGGGCACATGACGGCAGCCTTTTTGCTTACGGGTGGATCCGTTCAAAGCTGAAGGTATGGATAGATGGGGAACTCATTTTATTTGATCATTTGCGTCTGGAGCCGGATCACGATATTGGCGGTATACTGCAGATGGATGGGTTTACGCACTTAGGCACATTTACGGCTGTTCATCCTTTGGCCGGACGAGAATTTCTGGATGCGCTTTATGAAAGGCTGGAGGGAATGGATGCCGGTCTGCGGTTCGGACTTTCCATCCTGCCGCCGGGATACGGAATGGTGCTGAGAGTGCTGGGGAATCGCACCGGGTCCGTTGAACGGTTGATCGAAGCGGCCCGCACGTTTGCAAGAGAAACTTTGTTGCATAAAGACAGTCTGTTTCTACGGAAATATTAAAATAGAGGAGAAGAAGATGGATGCAATCGATTTGTTTTCAGTGTTGGCATTGGGATTTTTGCTTGGGATGAAGCATGCTTTGGAGCCTGACCATCTGATTGCCGTTTCAACGATTGTCTGCCGCAGCAAAAAATGGTGGAAATCATCGCTGGCCGGTGTCTTTTGGGGGATCGGGCATACATCGATGCTGCTTCTTGTTGGCCTCGCGCTTATGCTGTTAAAAACGGAAATGGCCGAAAAATGGTCGTTGTCATTCGAGTGTCTCGTCGGCCTGGTGATTATTTATTTCGGTGCATCTGCCTTCTTGTCGGCAAAACGATTGCACGAAGCCGGCCATGTCCATCCGCATGCATCCGAAAAACTTTCTTATTTTAAAACATTATTGATCGGTTTAATTCATGGCCTTGCCGGAAGCGGGGCAATGGTGCTGCTGACGATGAGCACCGTGGACGGGCTGTGGCAGGGGATGCTTTATATCCTGTTTTTTGGAGCGGGGACAGTACTCGGGATGCTTTGCTTTACAACACTGATCGGCATTCCGTTTACCTTCAGTTCAGGCCGGCTCTCCTTAAATAAACGGCTCGTGCAGGCAACCGGGGTGATCAGCGTCCTTTTTGGCCTGCATTATATTTACAAGCTTATGGTTACAGACGGATTATTAGAGCTGTGGAGTCGATGACGAGAAACTCCTAACCTATTGGAAAAATAGGCGGGAGTTTTTTATTTTTGGTTATGTTGGTGATCCGGACAGCCTCAGGATTATGCCCTCGACCATCAACAGTAAAGCAGATTATGATTTTTTGACAAATGGCACCACGGCATTTAAGATGGGGGTATCGGAGTTGCTTGGCAGGCATCCGGACGTTTTGAAGGAGAGACAAAAATGGAAATCACCATCCCGATAGATTTTGAACAGATGAAAGAAGTTAAAGTGGAACTGACGCGGTTTATGATGTCATATAAGTTCGCGCTCCATGAAGTGATGACGAAGATTAATATTTTAAAAGAGGAGTTCCAATACATTCACGACTATAATCCGATTGAACATGTAAAATCGCGGTTAAAGTCGCCGGAAAGCATTTTAAATAAAGTGTACAGAAAAGGGTATGAATTATCCCTTGATTCGATCCGGGAAAATATCCGTGATATTGCCGGTGTCCGGATTACGTGTTCATTTGTTTCCGACATTTATGAAATCAGCAGAATGATCCAAAACCAAAAAGATGTGAAACTGATAGAATGCAAGGACTACATTAAAAATCCGAAGCCGAATGGCTATCAGAGCCTCCATTTGATTATCCAGATCCCGATTTTTATGTCGGACAGGGAAGAGCAGATGTATGTTGAAATCCAAATCCGCACGATTGCCATGGACTTTTGGGCAAGCCTGGAGCATAAAATTTATTATAAATATGACCAGGATGTGCCGCGCCATTTGAAGCAGGAACTGAAGGAAGCGGCACTGCAGGCGGCACAGCTTGATTTGAAAATGGAAAAGATCCAAAAAGAGATGAAAGAAATTAAAAGGCGGAACAGCGAAAAAAGCGCGCATCAGCTGGTGATAGATTCAGAAATGCTGCAAATTCCAGAAGAGCTTTTTAAAGCGGCTTTAAACGATACGAATAGGAAGGGATCGATTTGATCATCAATTTGAACGATATGCCAAGGTTCATTCGGTTTGAAATGGAAAAATTAGGCGAAATGATTGCGCCAAAACTAAAAAAAGCTAACCAATATGCGTTTTGGTCAAAACCGCTCATTTTTGTTGCGGCGCTCAATTTATTTTTATTGCTGATTGTATTGCCAAAGCAGAACCAGTCAATTCCGCTTTTGGTTTTTTGTGCGTCAGCCGGGGCCTTTGGCGTGGCATTGCTGCAGGAGTCGCGGATATTAAGGAAAGAGATTATGAAGTTCAGCTTTTCCTATATGATGAAACGGATTGAAAAAAGCGATATCGTTCCCGAAACGGTGAAAAAACGTTACACTGCGTTGATTCAAAATGAACCTGTCAATATTTTTCTTCATTTCATCCATTTTTTAGAAGAAGAGCACGGCAGTGGAAAGGATGCTTATTAAAATAAAAAATCCGTACAGCCATTGAAGGCGTGCGGATTTTTTACACGGCTTATACGAGCAGGTTTAAGATCACTTCATTTGTCAGGTTCGGGACGATTTCCAACGAATAATGCATTTCCATCCGTTCGAGTTTTTTATGGGCGTCCATTCCGTATGGCCCGATGTTGATGACCGGCACATTTAAGGCTCGGATTTTTTCATAGTCGACGCAGAGTTTCGTTCCCCAGGCAGGGTTATTTTTCGCCATTGCATCAATTTCTTCCGCACTGTCGCTGATGGCAACGAAACTCATATCAGAAATATACGGGAAAAAGTTTCGCGTCACGATCGGATGAGGGTAGTGCGGCTGTACGGCGGCCACGGCTTCATCCAATGCCTTAAGCAACGCCCGTTCTTTTTCATTTTTTCCGGGAAGTTCCACGCGCGGCGAGTAAAGCGACGAATAAAACACGATGATGGCGGGGCTTTTGTCTGCCATCCATTTCCACGCTTCTTCCACGGCTTTTGCTGCAAACATGCGCGTATCCAGTTCCTTGTTTCGCAAAAGCCATCCTTTAAAATCTTCCATATGTCTTGTAAAAGCAGAACCGTGTTCGGCAATCAAAATATTCTCCATCTCTTCGTATAACAGCACCCTCGGTTTCCATGAGGTCTTCCCGAAACACTCCCCACTCATCTCCGCAAACCGGCGTTTTCTGTTTTCAAATGTTGCAAGTGCCGCTTCAAACGCTTCGGCAGCAACTTTCTTTAATTTTTCCAGTACTTCTTTCGGCGACCAAGAGTAACTGAAAAAATTATAGTAAACATAAGAGGCGAGCGCCGTTTGTACCGTGTAGGACGGCTTCAGATCGGTTTGTTTTAATGACACCGGCGGCATCGTTGTTTCCCCAAAGGCACGGTTGCAAAGCTCCGGGTTGTAATCGATCCGTTTGGTGAGCTCGGCTGCAATCAAATTCGGATCCAGGCCTTCAAAACAAGCCCCTACATGCGTTTCCGCGCCGGTAATATAAAAAGAAGGAAGCAGTTTGCCGATTGTCCCTTTGTAAATGTAGCGGTTTTCGTCGCCTTCAAAGCGCGGGGCGACAAAATCAGCATTGATGGCCGCAATGTACGCAAGTCCGTGTTCTTCTTTCAATTTTTGGAATGTATCCAACGCGCTTAACACCCCGTGTGATCCGTCTTCTTCATCGCACTCCGCCAATAACAGTAAATTTCCGGCCAGTTCTTTCGGATGCTCTGCGTAATATTGAATGAGGAAAAGATGGGAGGCAAGCCCGCTTTTCATATCCAGAATGCCCCTGCCGAACAGCCAACCCCCGGATTGCAAATGGTTTTTAGCCTGATCCAGAAGCGGCTCCTCCTGCAAAGCTTCCATCAGTTTCTCGGGGTCGCACGCATAAGACTTCAGCCTGTTAAAATCATCGGTTCCGACCGTATCGGTATGCCCCATCAGAATGACAGTCCGGCCGCTTTTTCTCTTTTTCCCTTTTACAAGAGCAAAAACATTGTACCTTTCCAGGTTATCATCGGTTGTCCGCTGCAATATAAGATGCGTCGGGTGCTTTTTGTAATATGGCAAATCCGACAGCCACCCGAAGATTTTTCGGGCAATTATCTTTTCCCCTTCTGTATTGACAATGCTTTCGATCTGCATGAGCCGGTTTGTCCAGGCAAGCACTTTTTCACGGCAAGGCAGCATTTTAAAAGACCCCTTCCTTATGTAAAAAATTCGTTATCTTCTTCCATTGTAACGCCGAAGCGTCTTCTTGTCGTGATGAAAAAGGCGGGGAGGGAGCATAATAAACACAACAACCTTACGAAGGGGAATTGTGATGAAGCGGTTTTGCTGGATTCTATTTATACTGTTAATCATTTTATCAAGCGTCCATCCGGCTAAAGCTGCGCGGAAAACAAGAAATGATTTCGAAAAAACGGGCCATGCTTTCTGGAATTTGAAAACGGATGAAAAAATGGTGGCGATCACGTTTGATGACGGCCCGGATCCCGTATATACGCCGCAAATCCTGGATACGCTTGAAAAATACCATGCGAAGGCCACTTTTTTTGTGATCGGTGCCCATGCCGAGGAAAACCCGCATATCATTCAGCGCGAGGTGGAGGAAGGACATGAGGTGGCAAACCATACGTATCACCACTTCTCCCGGTTTGCCGGCAAAAAGGTATTGGCAAAAGAACTGGCGCAAACGAGCGACACGATCCAAAGCATCTCAGGGTACCGCCCTTCGCTGTTCCGCCCTGTTGGGGGGTATTACAATGACACGATCATCCAAACAGCGATTAAAGGGAATTATGAAGTGATTTTATGGTCGTGGCACCAGGATACGGAGGATTGGAAAAGGCCTGGAGCTGATAAGATTGCCCGGCATGTTATTTCGTCAGTCCGGCCGGGGGATATTATTCTGCTTCATGATGCAGGGGGAGACCGGAGCCAGACGGTAAAAGCTTTGGATACGATTTTAAAATTTTTAACAAAAGAAGGATATGAATGTGTTACGGTTTCGGAAATGCTGTACCGCGCCAAATCGATTATTCCAAAGTTCCAGCTGTTTCCGTCCGATTAAAAATAAAGCTGCAGCTTGCCCGTGCAGGATCTGCAGCTTTCCGGCTTATTCGAAATTGAGCCGGTAATCTTCTGACTTAATCATTTTTAGTTTTCTTGAAAAAACATAGATCAGCCCGAGATTCAGCACGACCGGTAGAATAAAGAAAGTGCTGAGCATAATGGCAATATTTTTGGCAGTCCAGCCACCTTCAGCCAAATGAATGAAATTGAGCGGGCCGACTAAGCCGGACAGTCCGAAACCTGCGCTGTACGGTGTGCCCTGGATATGGAACACCCCGGCCAGCGCGCCGAGAATGGCAGCCGTAATCAGCATTGGAAAAGCAATTTTCGGTTTCATAAAGAAATTCCGCATTTGGATTTTCGGCGAGCCGAGCACATGGGCAAGGGCGGTGCCGAGCGAGTTGGCTTTATAGCTGGCGATTGCAAGACCGACTCCCGCGGCGCAAATGCCGAGATTCGCAGCGCCCGACCCGACGCCGGAAAGCATGATGACCGTCGCTACTCCGACCGTTGAGATCGGCGATAAAATGATCAGGCAGAAAACGACGGCAATAATGGCGCCCATCACAATCGGCTGCATGCTTGTTACATTCGCCACCCCGACGCCGACAAGGCCTGTAGCCGCTTTAATATACGGCAAGATGGCAAGCCCGATCATGCCCGGTATCAATATGCTCAAAGTCGGCATCAACAGAATCGAATAAGCCTTCAGCCGTGTGCCGATCCATTTCACGAATAATACGGCCAAAGCGGCGGTAATTCCGGTGTTAATTACAATGCCGATCCCGTTTAAGGCGAATATTCCGTCTGCTGTTTTTTGGATCGCGCCGCTTCCAACCACCGCGGCAATGCCGATGCTTGCGGTTTGGATCGGTGTCAAGTTAAAGGTGATGCCCACCATCACGCCGATTAATACAGGCAGCATGCTCATGATGATGACGGTCGCATCCAGCACATGCTGTAAATAAGGCGCATGCGGAATGATCAGCTTTAAAATTTCCCCGAGTAAAGCATTTGGGATCAGAGAGACGACAATTCCGATGCTCATTCCGTTTAACAATTTGCTGAAGAAATCTTTCATTGTAAGATAGCCCCCATTTTGCTTTCGCTGCTGGTGCTGCGGAGTTTGCGTCAACGCATGTCTATTTGCGATTGATTATACAAAACATTCAGACTAGAGTCAACGATTTTTTTAATGCTTTACCGCATGTTTGTATATATGCATAAAAGCGTTAAAAATTAAACATATTTTGATGCAAGAAAAAAAGAAAACCTGCGGGAAAGCAGGTTTTGCTGATAACGCTTTAAAAATGCTGTAAATTAATCTTCAACAGGCTGTTGGTCGATTGTAATGACGCGTGTGGAAACATTGATGGTTTGTTTAACATCATATCTGCAGCTGGAGACCCGGACGGATGAATCGTTGACCGAAAAAGCGATGACGGTCTCCAAATCTTCATCAAGCACGGCAAACGCATACTGGTCTTCCTGATTCGTGTACAAGTGGTACGTTTCATGAATGACAACTGTCCAGCGGTATGGCAGGAATAATGTTTTTGTTTCCATAACCTTTCTCTCCCTAAAAATTTTGTTCACTGAAACATATTCTGCTTATTGCGGCAAAATTCCTGCTTTTGATGGAGCTTGGATTCTACAGGTATTTTGCAACATATACCTGTGGAAATTAGGGGCAAATTCGATTACAATAGGAATTATGCGACAAACTCCAGAAAAGAGGGTTAGAATGGAAAAGAAATCCATTTTCGGATTGACGATAGAACAACTGACTGAATGGATGCTGGAACACGGCCAGAAAAAATTTCGCGCCCAGCAGGTATGGGAGTGGCTGTACCAAAAAAGGGTCAATCGTTTTGCAGAAATGACGAACGTGAATAAAGATTGCCTCCGCCTGTTGGAGGAGCATTTCAGCATCCATACGTTGAAGCAGGTTGTGAAACAGGAATCAAAGGACGGCACGGTGAAATTCCTGTTCCAGCTTAAGGACGGAAACTTAATTGAAACGGTTTTGATGCGCCAGCATTACGGGCTGTCGGTATGTGTCACGACGCAGGTCGGCTGCAACATCGGATGCTCTTTCTGCGCAAGCGGTCTGTTGCGGAAAAACCGCGACTTGGAAAGCGGCGAAATTGTTGAGCAGATTATGTACGTACAGAAACATTTTGATGAAGCAGGCAAAGGCGAACGCGTCAGCCATGTGGTTGTCATGGGGATTGGCGAGCCGCTCGATAATTTTGAGAACGTGGTGAACTTCCTGCATATCATTAACTCGCAAAAAGGGCTTGCGATCGGGGCACGCCACATCACGGTATCGACGAGCGGCCTGGCGCCAAAAATTTACGAGTTTGCGGCCCTCGACCTGCAGGTGAATTTGGCGATCTCCCTGCATGCGCCGAATAATGAGCTGAGGACGCGCATTATGAAGATCAACCGCGCTTATCCGTTAGAAAAATTAATGCCGGCCATTGATTATTATTTAAAGAAAACTAACCGCAGAATTACGTTTGAATATATTTTGCTGAAAGATGTGAACGACCATAAAGAAGAGGCGCTCCAACTCGCAAATTTGCTGCAGGACAAGCGCCATTTGTCCTATGTCAACCTGATCCCGTACAATCCTGTCAATGAGCACGGGTACCAAAGAAGTGATAAAGAATCGATTATGGCGTTTTACGACACGCTTAAGAAAAACGGCATCAATTGCGTCGTGCGCCAGGAACACGGTGCCGATATTGATGCCGCATGCGGCCAGCTCCGCAGCAAACAAATTAAAAAAACAAGCAAACCGGCTTGAAAAAAGGCCCGTGCCGCTTTTCAGACTTGTGAACCGAAAGCGGTGTGGGCTTTTTTCTTTCTCCTGAAGCGGGCGTACGTTTAAAACTCAAAACAAATGGGATAGTAAGCGGATACCTGTATTTATATACTGCAAATTTAAAAACGGTTGCATATTGCACGAATCCAATTAAGGCGCAAGAACCGTCCATAGTCTTCACCATAGCGGCGTTGAATGGTAAAAAATTTTTCGGAAAGGTCTCGACAGCGGGCTCTTTTTTGCGCGGTAAAGCATACTATAAAATAAGAAAGTAACTCCAGAAACGTGTAAAGTTTCCTTACGTCAAACAAGACAAGAAAGCAAAATAGGTGTATAATGGGAATGAAAATACAGATTTTACAGAATAAATTTCAGGTAAGGAGGTGCCCTCATGATGCGAAACTGGTTTAAAAGAAAAAATTCAAAAATTGTTACCCTTGTCTCGCCGATTGCCGGCAATATGATCCCATGCAAAGATACGGGCCAAGCATGCAAAGGAGGCATTGCCATCCAGCCGCTTGAAGGAAGAGTGCACTCGCCTGCAGCAGGCAGAATCACCCATATTTCTCCAGAAAACAATGCCATCAGTTTAATGACGGAACAAGGTTTGGAAATCACCATCCGCCTGAATTCGGAAGATGCCGCAATGGAAAGCGAAGAGTTTGTCATCCTGGTGAAGGAAGGCGATCACATTACCGTTGGAGCTCCGCTTATGGAATTTTCCTTCCAATTGACAGATGCGAAAGCAGAAAACATTTATTCCTCCATTTCAGTTTCCAATATGGACCAAGTAGAAAGCATGGAAGTACCACCGGCTCAAACGATCGGGCTCGATGATTGGGTTATGCGCATCAAAATGAAACCGGGCAATCGCGGATAAAAAATGTTAAAGGAGAGTGGCTCCCATTTTTCACGTTGGCCGGGGAGAAACCTAAAAATGCCGTAAAGATGCATCGTCTTTACGGCATTTTTAGTTCGGAAATTGTACGGAAAATGTTAAATTCGATTGAAGCATCGCATGGTATGGTGAACATGAAAGGTTTTTGGAAAAGAGGTTGAAAGCCATGCCAAAAAGGGAACTGAATAACGGACCGGTTATCCAAAAAGAAAAGGAAACCGTATCCCAAATGATTGCGATTTACTGCAGGAAAAAACACCACCGCAAAGAGCTGTGCGAGGAATGCCTCGATTTAAAAAACTATGCGTTAAAAAGGCTCTCGCTCTGCCGGTTCGGCGAAGAAAAGAGCGCCTGCTCCAACTGCAAGGTCCACTGCTATCGGAAAGACTACCGTGAAAAAATCAGAAAGGTCATGCGCTTCTCCGGCCCGTGGATGCTCCTCTATCACCCCGTATTTTCTGTTAAGCATCTGTTAAAAAAATAGATTTTCTACGTTCAAAAAATGAAGCGGGCGGAAAACTTTTTTAACAAGTAGTCCGTTTCTGTTTGATGCCATCTATGCCGCGGGCGGCCGGAGGACAAGCCCTGCATTTGAGAAAGAAGCAGCCTTATTTACTTCGGCAGCTTTATGCAATGTAAACCGATCGGTGTGTGCACGGCGGTACGGTATTTTTTGAAAGAAGCGAATCGACTGAACCAGCCGTGTGTGGTAACAGGCGGTGATATGGAACAATTTTCACGGCAGTTTATTGAAGCGATTGCGGCCACCGCCATTGGCACTTGAATATTGTATAAGGATCCCATGCAGGGGGCAGGGATGTTCCCTGCATTTTTGCTCCAGTTATTTGTGAAATCTATTACAAAAATAGATTTATTCGGCTTAATATATTATCATGAAAGCATGTGAAAAATTTTTCGGATGCAAGGAGCAGAAAAATATGTATAAATTGATTGCGATTGACATGGACGGAACGCTTTTAAATGACCAGCATGAAGTAACGCATGAAGTGCGGGAGGCTTTACATAACGCGAAAAAACAAGGGGTGAAAATTGTGCTTTGCACCGGGCGGCCGATCGGGGGTGTCCGCCGTTTTCTTGAAGATTTGACGCTGAATGAAGAAGATGATTATGTCATCGCCTACAACGGTGCACTTGTGCAAAACACCCATACGAACGAGGTTGTTGCGGAGCAGTCGATCGGTTATGAAGATTTGGTGCGGCTGTATGCGCTCAGCCTGGAATTGAAAACGCCGATGCATTTCTTCGATCCCGAGTATTTATATACACCAAACCGCGATATCAGCCCATATACGGTTGTGGAATCCTATTTGACCCAGGTGCCGCTGCACTACCGGACATTGGATGAATTTCCGCATGACATTGTGATTCCAAAAGTCATGTTTATTGATGAGCCGGAAAAACTGAGCCGTACGATTGAAGCGATCCCGGGCTGGGTGCGCGATCAGTACACAATGGTGAGGAGCATGCCATTTTATTATGAAATCCTCCATAAAGAAGTGAGCAAAGGCAATGCCGTCAAACTACTTGCCGAACACCTTGGCATCCGCCGCGAAGAAGTGATCTGCATCGGCGACAATGAAAATGACTTAACGATGATTGAATACGCGGGCTGTGGCGTTGCGATGGGCAATGCGGTTCCAAAAGTGAAAGCCATCGCTGATTTTGAGACCCGCACAAACAACGAAAACGGCGTTGCCTACGCGATCGAAAAATTGGTACTGTCGTGATGGAAGGGTGATGCTCTTAAAAGCCTGTCACTAACTTTGGGAACCCCTTGTTTTAAGGGAAAACCCTGAGCAAATGGTCTTTAAATCAATTATATATGCAAGATTTTAAATAAGCTTTTTCTTTTATAACTGAGACAAATCTTTTTCCTTCTCTTATCCCTTCAATATAACGATATATTTTTATTGTGGATGATAACTGAGGTCCGGTTCAAAAAGTTTAGACAAAACGGGCAAATGCTAAACCAGCAAAATCCATTTGCATATTACCGAGTGGCGAAAAAAAGCAAATTTCGGAACTATGATCTGAATCACACCATATTCCTTTTTCTTTGAGTAAAATAAAAAGAAATCTTGAGGAAAGAGGGAATTGAAAATGGAAATGCCGCATTGCGCAATGATGCATGGCGAGGCAGATATCGAATGGTGTGCAGGCCTCAAACAGCTAAAAAATGAGCATGTACATTTAAGCGAATTAAAACGCGCGTTGAATGAAGCAGCGGGGCAGATCCACAACGGTGAAGTTGAAAATATAACGGAAGCATTGTCGCAGTTTCGAAAAGATACAGAAGCTTTTTCCGCACGGTTGAAACATCATTCCGAAAGGGAAGAAAATGTTTTGTTTACGATGATGGCGCGCTATATCGGCAGGGACAGCGGGCCGATCGCTGTGATGGAATATGAGCATGATGAAGCGGAAAAATACATCGAAATTTTCTTGAACAGCACAAAAACGATCGACGAAGAGCAGGCTGACGTGCTCGCTTCCTATATCCAGCAAATGTACGAAATGCTCACAAGCCACTTCTTTAAAGAAGAAAACGTTCTGTTCCCGATGGCGGAAAACTTGCTTTCGCCTGCAGAGAAGAAAGAGTTGGAAGAAAAGATTTGCGCAACTGCAATTTGATCAAAAGCAGAAGGCAGCCCCGCCTTCTGCTTTTGATTTTAATCAACCCAATTTTTCTTTATAATACCGCCCGACTGAATCGGCCGTGACAATAGCAGCGTAGACAAGCTCAGGGGTGATTTCAAACGGCATATTGTAAATGGTTCCCCCTTCCGCGCAGGAAAGTTCAGCCGCTTTCCGCAGTTTTTCTTCATTGATTTCCTTAACGCCCAAATCGGCGAGCGTAACCGGAAGACCGATGCTCAGGCAGAAAGAAACGACCACTTCAATTTCTTCTTCCGGGGCATCTTCCAAAATCAGCTGGACGAGGGTGCCGAATGCGACTTTTTCGCCATGGTACATATGATGCGTTTCTTCCAATACGGTCAACCCGTTATGGATGGCGTATGCCGCAGCCAGGCCGCCGCTTTCAAAACCGATCCCGCTCAAATAGGTATTCGCTTCAATAATTTTTTCCACCGATTCGGTAACGAGGTGGTTTTTGGCCGCTAGTTTTGCTTTCAGTCCTTCTGCAATGAGTGTGTCGTAGCAAAGTTTCGCAAGGGCAACGGCGGCTTCCGTGACATGCCCGCCGGCCATCGCCGTTTTGTTTGCCCGTTTTGTCGCGCGCGCTTCAAAGTAGGTTGCAAGCGCGTCGCCCATGCCGGAAACAATTAGGCGGGCAGGTGCCGAAGTAATGATTTTCGTATCCGTGATGACAAAAGTTGGGTTGAACGGCAGCATGAGATATTCGTCAAACTCGCCGTTTTCTTTATAAATGACGGAAAGTGCGCTTGTCGGGGCATCGGTTGAAGCAATGGTCGGTGCGACAATAACAGGGATTTCGTTAAAGTATCCGATTGCTTTTGCGGTATCCAGCGTTTTCCCTCCGCCGATTCCGACAACCACATCGGCTTCTGCGGCTTTGCAGGCGGTACGCAGCCTTTCAATTTCCTGTTTAGAACATTCGCCGTCGAATTTTTCCATCGTATAGCTTGTTTCTTTGCCGGCATAGCTGTCTTCGATTGTTTTGCCAACAAGGCCTGTTACAAATTCATCTGCTATGATAAATGCGTGTTTTCCGAGCCGGCCGGAGTATTCCGAAAGCTTGGACAGTTCGCCGGGTCCTTGAATATACTTGCTTGGCGAGATAATCGTTTTCGTCATGGCCATTCCTCCTTATGTATGTGAAAAACTTAACAAATATAACTCTATCTTACCGCATATTTACCAAAAGAAAACGTTTTTTGGAAACGCTCACAAATTATTCGTAAATATGCTTGAATGATTCAAAAACGTTCAAAAAAAGAAGAAGAGCGGTTAAAATAAGGTTGATTCGATTAAATGTGACAAAATTTTGATCGGTTTTGATGAAAAATGATATTTTTTGATTGAAAACGGTTGATTATGAAATCGTTTGTGATAAAATATCATCAGACGGAGGAATAAAACATGTTAGCAGAAGAGCGGCATCAAATCATTTTGCGGTATTTGCAAAAAAAGCATATTGTAAAAGTCCAGGATTTGGTGAACCTGTTGAATGCTTCAGAATCAACTGTCAGGCGCGATTTGCAGGATCTTGAAGCAATGAATTTGCTCAGGCGCGTCCATGGCGGCGCTTCCCTTTTGCAACGTCGGAGTGAGGAACCGGATATGGATACAAAAACGCTCAAAAACGTTCAACAAAAAAGGATCATTGCCCAATTGGCAGCAAAAATGGTCAAAGACAATGACTGCATTTATCTGGACGCCGGAACGACTACGCTAGAGATGATCTCTTATATAGAGGCAAGGAATGTAATCGTTGTCACCAACGGACTTCCGCATGTAGAAGCGCTTGTGGAGAAAGGAATACTGTCGTATCTCCTCGGCGGGATGATGAAGCGAACGACAAGGGCGGTTATCGGTAGTGTCGCGATGCAGACATTGAACGGCTTCCGGTTTGATAAAGCGTTTTTGGGTGCAAATGGCGTGGATCCCGAAATGGGCTTTACGACGCCGGATCCGGAAGAAGCGCTGATTAAGCGGCGCGCAAAAGAACTTTCCGAACAATCTTTTGTGCTTGCAGACAGCAGCAAATTCCAAGAGGTGGCCTTTTGCAAAATGTTTGATATTTCAGAAGCCGCTATCATTACTGAAGAACTGCCGGATGCGGTAAAATCAACCATTTTAAACAAAACGAAGGTGATCACCCGCGAAGACAGCGAATGAATGCAAAGCAGCTATTTTCCCCCGGAAATGAAAAAGACTGTGCATGAAGAAAAGTAACAATATCCATCTTAAACATAGATCACAAGTATTCCACTTCATCGTTTGTTTGGCCACTATGGGAAGAGGTATTGTTGTTGTATTTGAAAGAAAAGGAGTGAGTGGGATGAAAATAACTGATTTGATGGTTCAAGAGACCATGGTTATGGATATGCAAGCGACAACGAAAGAGGAAGCCATTGATGAACTGATCGAGAGTCTGTCAAAGAGCGGCCGCATCAATGACCCGGTTCTTTTTAAAGAAATGATTTTAAAACGCGAACAGGAGTCGAGCACAGGGATCGGCGACGGGATCGCCATGCCGCATGCCAAAACAAAAGCGGTCAACAAAGCGACAGTCGTATTCGGGCGCAGCAAAAAGGGCGTTGATTACGAAGCTTTGGACGGCCAGCCGTCATACTTGTTCTTCATGATTGCGGCCCCGGCAGATGCTGCGGATACGCACTTGCAAACCCTGGCGGCATTATCGAGGTTGCTCATTGACCAGGAGTTTGTCAACCAGTTGAAACAGGCGGAAACTCCTGCTGAAGTGGCGAAACTGTTTGACGACAAACAGGCTGAAAAAGAAGCAAAAGAAGCGCAGGAAGAAGCGCCGGCAGCCGGTACAAGCGCCGGATCCGATGAGAAATTCATTGTTGCGGTTACTGCCTGCCCGACCGGGATTGCCCATACGTATATGGCGGAAGATTCCCTGAAGAAAAAAGCGGAAGAAATGGGGATTCCGATCCGTGTTGAAACGAACGGTTCGGAAGGTGTAAAGCACGGCCTCACAAAAGATGAAATCGAACGCGCAGTCGGCGTTATAGTTGCTGCCGACAAGAAAGTTGAGATGGCGCGCTTTGACGGTAAACGCGTGCTGCAAACGCCGGTCAGTGATGCGATCCGGAAGCCGGAAGATTTGATCAATAAGGTATTGAAGCAGCGTGCACCTGTCTATCATGCGGACAGCTCGGCCAGCAGCAATGATGATGAGCCAGCGGAAAAAACATCCGTTTGGGGAAAAATTTACAAAGATTTGATGAACGGGATTTCGCACATGCTGCCATTTGTTGTCGGCGGCGGGATTTTGCTCGCGATTTCGTTCCTGTTTGAAAGAACGGCCGGCGCAAACAGCTCGATTTTTAAAATGCTGAGTGCGATTGCAGGTGGCGATACAGGGGCATTCCACTTCCTGATTGCGATCTTGGCCGGATTTATCGCTTCGAGCATCGGCGACCGCCCTGCATTAATGCCTGGTATGGTCGGCGGTTACCTCGCAGCAAGTTCAAATGCCGGTTTCCTTGGCGGCCTGGCAGCCGGTTTCCTTGCAGGGTATGTCATTGTATTTTTGAAAAAGGCTTTTGCCGGCCTTCCTCAAACGCTTAACGGCTTAAAACCGATTTTGATTTTCCCGGTTTTCGGCTTATTGATTACCGGTGGATTGATGTACTATATTTTTGACCCGATCTTTAAATGGATCAACACAGGCTTAATTGGCGGATTGAACCACTTAGGCACAGGTAATGCGGTGCTTTTGGGACTTGTTCTCGGCGGCATGATGGCGATCGACATGGGCGGCCCGTTCAACAAAGCGGCCTATACGTTTGCAATTGGTGTATTCACGTCAAGCGGAAACACGAACGGCCTTATGATGGCTGCGGTTATGGCCGGCGGTATGGTTCCTCCGCTTGCAATCGCCCTTGCGACTACGTTCTTTAAAAATAAGTTTACCGAACAGGAAAAAGAAGCAGGCCTTACAAACTATGTGCTCGGTCTTTCCTTTATCACTGAAGGCGCAATTCCGTTTGCGGCATCCGACCCGTTGCGCGTCATCGGTTCGAGTATCATCGGGTCTGCGGTTGCCGGCGGTTTGACACAATTCTGGCATATTAACGTGCCTGCTCCGCACGGCGGCATCTTCGTTGTTTTCCTTGCCAACCATGCACTGTTGTTCCTTGTTTCGATTATCATCGGTGCAGTGGTTGCCGGCTTGATTCTCGGCATTTGGAAACGGCCGGTTGCACAAAAAAATATGTAATATTGACGATAGGGGGGCTGTCCCGTAAGCCGGCAATACGGCTTTGGGCGGCCTTCTTTTTTACGGATTAAACTACGGCTGGTACTTTTGCCGCCATTGTGAAGGGATTTGTCTTTCACCGGTGCCATGAAGGACAAAATGAGCCGGGCAGATTGTGGTTTTTGTCTTTCATCGGCACCATGAAGGACAAAACGGGACGGATCGATCTTTGTTTTGCCTTTCCTCCCGTCCGATGTATTTTGAACCTCAATCCGTTTACCCTGCCTCCTGCATTCCCTTTTTCCGGGTTTGGCGCGAAAAGCATTGAAGCACCGGCGGATTCGCGATAACATAAATACATCATAATTTTTTCAACAATCTCTAAAAATTGATCGTTTGGCGGTCCTTTGCTTCATTAATCCAACCGAGATTTGGGTATAGTTTTATTAGCTGTCTTGATTCAGAGAAATAAGGAGAAATTTTCCAAATGGACATGTTTCTAATTTTGCTGATTTTGCTATTGCTGGTTGGAATTTCCGATATACTGAACCACTTTATGCCCTTTATTCCGGTGCCGTTAATTCAAATTGTGCTGGGGCTCGCTTTTGCCGCCGTTCCTGTCGGGGCCCATATTCCGCTGGAGCCGGATTTGTTTTTCGTTTTGTTTATTGCCCCGCTGCTTTTTTACGACGGCAGAAACGTATCGCGAGAAGCAATGTGGAAACTGCGGTGGCCGATTTTGCTGCTTGCGCTCGGGCTTGTATTTGTGACCGTATTTGTGGTCGGTTACGTGACGCACCTGCTGATTCCTTCCATTCCATTGGCGGCAGCTTTTGCTTTGGCAGCGATTTTATCTCCTACCGATGTTGTAGCGGTCAGCGCCATTTCTGAACGTGTAAAAGTCCCCCGCGTCATCATGCATCTGCTGCAGGGCGAAGGGCTCCTGAACGATGCATCCAGCCTTGTTGCATTTAAATTTGCGGTCGCCGCCGCGGTCACCGGGTCGTTTTCACTTGCCGAGGCAAGCGGCAGTTTTTTGCTTATCTCAATAGGCGGCTTTTTCGGCGGCTCAGTTTTGGCTTATCTCATTATCCGGTTCAGGGTTTTGATCCGCCGACTAGGGATGGAAGATGTCACGGTCCATATGCTGATCCAAATTTTAACCCCGTTTTTTATTTATCTGGCGGCGGAACATATGCAAGTCTCCGGCATTTTGGCTGTTGTTGCCTGCGGAATGGTGCATGCGATTGAACGGGAAAGGGAACAATCCCCGAACTTTTCGTACCAAGTTGTGTCGCGCAGCACCTGGACGGTTTTGACCTATATTTTAAACGGGCTTGTTTTTGTACTCCTGGGCCAGCAAATGCCGGGCGTTTTGAGTGAAATTTGGAAAAATCCGGAGTTTGATAACGGCAAAGTGATTTCGTATATCATCGTGGTGACGGCAGCCCTTTTGCTGCTCCGGTTTCTCTGGGTGTATGGTTCGTGGTGGCTCGGCTGGAAGTCCAAAAAGCAGCGTTTGACGAAGCCGTCGGTAAAGCATACAATGATTACCACTGTATCCGGGGTGAGGGGGGCGGTTACGCTTGCCGGTGCATTTTCCATTCCATACTATCTTGTAAACGGGGAACCGTTTCCGGAACGTTCGTTGCTAATTTTTATTGCCGCCGGCGTCATTTTGCTGATGCTGTTGATCGCAAGCGTTCTTTTGCCGGTTTTGGCGAGGCGGGAGAGTGAAAAAACGGACCAGTCGGAGAGGAAAGCGGAAAAAAATGCATCGATTTTTATCAAAGAAGCGGCCATCCAGTCTGTGCGCAAGCAAATCAATGATGAGAACCGGGAAGCGGCGGCCGCGGTCATTGCCGACTATCAAAGTATTCTCCATCAACTGAAAATCGAGGAAAACGAAATGGATTTGCCCAAATTTAAGCGGATTGAAACGGACATAAGGATGAAGGCGCTCGATGCGGAAACGCATTATATTGAATCCCAGATCGAGTCCAAACGCATCGACCGGGAAATGGCTTTTTTATTCCTTGAATATATCCGGCGCATGGAGATTGCCGTTACCAATCGAATGAAGTTCCGGCTCTTGAATATTTGGGTGACCTTCCAAAAAGGTTTCATACGGTTGCTTTACATGCTTTACCCCAACAAGAAAAAACTCCGTAAACAGCGCAAAAACCGTTATTTAAAAATGAAAAAAATCAAAATTGAAATGGCGGAAGCGGCCATCCAGTCAATTAAATCCGGCGTGACAGAAGAGAACAGGGAAATTTCTTTTCTTGTCATCAGCGAATACCGGAAGTTTATCCGTAATTTAAACATGCCGAAAAACATGGAAGCATCACTAAAGTTTACCCGGCAGGAAAGGGAACTGCAGGAAAAAGCCTTCCAAGCCGAGCGCAATGCTGTCCAGTCCCTTTTTGAAAGGGGAAAAATCTCAAGGGACACCGCGCGTAAACTCCGACGGCAAATCAATATCCGGGAAGTGTATTGGATGGAAGAACATCACCTCCATGCGTGATATAATGAACATAGATATTGTTAGGTATGCCGTGCGTATGGGGAAAATTAATGAATCGAGGTGCCTGCGATGTATTTAACCGTTCAGGAAACAGCGGAATATTTGTCTTTGCCGGAATCAACGATTGAAAAATTAATTCTGCAAAGGCGGATACGCGCCGTGCATGACGGGGAGCAGTATTTAATTAACCGTGACCAGTTTAATATGTATTTGCAGCAGCTCGAAAAATACAGGCAACTTGTGGAAGAATGGCTGAACGAGCCGGTACCGGAAGATTTGGACATAAAAGATGAGGACTAGGCTTGCGATTGGAGGACTTTGGATGTTTGACAACGTAAAAGGAAAGCTGATCGTATCCTGCCAAGCTTTGGAGGATGAACCGCTTCACAGCCCGTTCATCATGTCCAAAATGGCACTCGCTGCAAAAGAGGGCGGAGCGGCCGGCATCCGGGCAAATGGCGCCGAAGATATCCGGGCCATTAAGGCGGAAACCGGGTTGCCCGTAATTGGCATTGTAAAAAGGGATTATGAAGGCTCTGAAGTTTATATTACACCGACGAAAAAAGAGATCGACGAACTGCTCGGCGTAAAGCCGGATATGATTGCGCTTGATGCGACCGGCCGCGTACGCCCGAACGGCGAACAGCTTTCCGGATTGATCGGGTATGTCCATGAAAAAGGCCTGCCCGTCATGGCCGATATTTCCACATATGAAGAAGGTTTGCACGCGGCTGAACTGGGCGCAGATTGCCTTTCGACGACTTTATCCGGCTACACCCCATATTCTCCAAAACAGGAAGGGCCTGATTTTGAACTGCTCCGGAAGCTTTCAGAAACGCTCACAATTCCTGTGTTTGCGGAAGGCCGTATCAATACGCCGATGGACGCGCAAAAAGCGTTTGGGCTCGGGGCATTTGCAGTAGTCGTCGGTTCAGCAATCACGCGCCCGCAGCTGATCACGAGAAAATTCGTGGACGCCATTATGGTGCAGAAATAAAGAGACAGCTGTTTTTCTTCCTTTCATTCCCGGCTTTTGGTAAAATGAGAAAACTGAAACTGCCCTGCATAAGCAGGTGTACGTCACGAGAAAAGCGGGAAGGTGAAGAAAATGGCAGATTCATCCATATCCAAGCGGAAAGCGGAACATATCCGTGTGGTGCTTGAAGAAAATGTAGCCGGGAAAGAAACGACAACTGGCTTTGAGAAATACCGCTTTGAACATCAGGCGCTGCCTGAACTTGATTTTTCCGAGATATCCACGGAAACGGCTTTTCTCGGCAAGCAGCTGAAGGCGCCGTTTTTGATCAGTTCAATGACCGGCGGTACGGCCCAGGCGCGCAGTATTAACCGCAATTTGGCCGCCGCGGCGGAGGAAAGAGGCTGGGTGTTTGCTTTAGGGTCGACCCGGGCAGCGTTGGAAAGCCCGGAACAGGCGTATACTTTCCAAGTCCGAGATGTGGCGCCGAATATTCCGGTGCTTGCCAATCTCGGTGCCGTCCAGCTGAATTACGGATACGGCGTGGACGAATGCCGGCGAATCATTGAATTGACAGGGGCCGACGCGCTTATTTTGCATTTCAACAGCCTGCAGGAAGTGTTCCAGCAGGGCGGGAACACGAATTTTAAAGACTTGCTTGTAAAAATTGGAGAAATTTGCAGCAAGCTTGAAGTTCCGGTCGGCGCCAAAGAAGTCGGCTGGGGCATTAACGGCCGGCTCGCAGATAAACTTTTTTCCATTGGCGTTTCCTTTGTCGATGTCGCCGGTGCGGGCGGCACATCATGGAGTCAGGTTGAAAAATATTTGACGTCGGATCCACTGAAGAAGGCGGCGGCAGAAGCCTTCGCCGATTGGGGAATTCCGACGGCGGAATGCATCACCGGCGCGCGCAGCCTCGGTGTGGAGGGTACTTTGGTGGCAAGCGGCGGCATGAAAAACGGCGTGGATGCAGCCAAAGCGATTGCACTCGGGGCCGACCTTGCGGGATTTGGTAGAAAACTATTGCACGATGCGGTCAATTCGGTTGATGCTTTGCTCCGGACTTTTGAGCAGACGGAACTTGAGCTGAAGATCGCGATGTTCGGGATTGGGGCGAAGGACTTAAATGCTTTGAAGCACACGTCGTTTTTGAGAAAAACCGATTGATGATTGGCAAAAAAATTCCGGCTCCCATTTTGGGAAGCCGGAATTTTTTATTTTTTCGGTGCAACAAAGTCTGTAAGCTGTGCCATTAATTTACTGCGTGATCTTTTATTTCTCATCAGATAAACGACACCCAAAGCGACAGTTGCCATGGCAAGTTTTTTTCTATCCATATCATCACCACATCCCTTTCATTGTCATATGTTCGTACTTTTCCCTGTACAGGCGCATTTAAACGGGGGTTTTCACAAATAAAAAAGGCAAACATGGACATGTTTGCCTTGAAAGGATGGAGTTGTTTAATGGGCGGCACCTTTTCCCGGTTGCGGTTTATGCTGTTTTTGGAAGTATTTTTTTACTGCAGGTACAGCGAGATGATCCAGACCCCAGACATAAGAAGCGCTGCCTGTAAACAACAGAATCATTGCAACGGTGTAAAGGATCGGGTTCGTACTCGTTGTGCCGGCAAGCATAAAGTTCAGGTTCATAAATGCACCTGCAAGTAAAGCCGGAATGGTGGCCAATCCTAAGATGAGGCCAAGGCCGACCAACATTTCGCCCCAAGGAACAAGCACATTAAATACGTCAACATTTGGGAGAGCGAAATGGCTGATGAACGAAGCATACCAGCCCTGAACAGCAGGATTTTCACCCGCGGTTTTCGCCAATGCGCCTTTTAAAAATCCGGAAGCGTCAAAACCGCCTGTTAGTTTATGAAAGCCGGCTTCAAGCCATTGGATGCCGAGCCAAATTCTTAAAATTGCCCAAATGATACTGATTTTAGAATCATGATACCATTTCATGATTACTCATCTCCTCAAATAAGGAATTTTAAAAGTCCCAAATCATGTTAATAAATATATTGTGAAACATTTCACATATATCACATTATTAGAATACAACATTTACAAGTGGGATACAATAGTCTTTTGAAGGTTGTCAAGAATTTGTGATATTTTTCACATTTGTGAACAGACCCGGTGTCGTAAATCGGGAAAATCCAACTTTTAACGTTAAATATACGAGATAATACTCAAATTAAGAAAAATCTCAATCACCGGGGGATCTGAACCGTTCTGTACTACTTCTGGAAAAGAAATAGGCGGAAACGAAGGAATATAAAAAAATCAGCGGGAAATCGCAGGAAATCAGTGAATGGCTTGCTGAATAATATACGGGTATCAGGGTAGCAAGTATTTGAATACTTGTTCTAAACTGTCAATAATATGTCAAGGAGCTGATGCTGGCAGGGATGGTATAATCTCTATAGAGAGTAATCGTTTTCAATCGATTTTAAAATAGGTGGTGGGCTTATGGCAACGGCAGCATTGAACGACCATTTCACGTATGCAGATTATATGTCCATAGGAAAAGATAACCATTTTGAAGTGATAAACGGGCAGGTTTTTATCATGCCATCTTCCCCCGAACCACGTCATCAGGAAGTCGCCAGAAGGCTCAAAAATGCTTTTGCGGCCCGGCTTAGGGGCTCCTCATTGCGGGTTTTCTCCTATTCTGTCGATGTCTGTTTATGTAGCGGCTTTATCGCTCTTGATGAGGTGAAAGAATGGGTGCAGCCGGATCTGGCAATTGTCAGCGCCCATTATAAAATCAGCGAAACAAGGATCGTGGGCGTCCCTGATTTAATCGCGGAAGTGCTTTCACCTGCAACTGTTAAGAAAGACCGCGTGGACAAATTTTACCGCTATCAAAGAGTCGGCGTGTGGGAATACTGGCTCGTGGACCCGTTCAATGAAGTGATTGACGTTTATATATTAAAAAACGGCAAGTACGAAAGTAGGGGCACTTATTTTAAAGATGACCGGATTCCGGTCTCTATTTTGCACAGTGCTTCCATTAACGGAAAAGAAATTTTTACAGTGCCTGTTCTGGAATAAGGGGCGGCGCACAGGCCGCCCTTTCCGCATCAATTAATTGTCTTCCCGAAGCTTCCTTCAAATACCGATTCTTTCACCGGCCTGCGATCGGACGGGGTTTCCCTTTCCTGCAATGCGACCGGCAGTGCATCTTTTTCCCCCTGGTAGCCGATGGCAATGAGCGCGTCGATTGCATAATCTTCCGGAATGTTTAGAACTTCACGAGCCTTTTCAAAATCAAAACCGGTCATCGGATGGGTTGCGAGCCCCTTTCTCACCGCTTCGAGCGACAGGTAGCCCCATGCGGCGCCAGCATCAAAAGCATGCGAACGGATCGGGCCGGTATCGCTTTCCGTTTTCGATATAACGAGCGCAAAAGAGGGAACGGTCTTACACCAAGTCTTGTTAAATTCACCGATGAAGGACATAAATTTTTCCCTGTCTTCCTTCGTGCGGGCAATGATAAAACGCCACGGCTGGTGGTTGAAAGCGGACGGCGCCCAACGAGCCGCCTCAAACAAGCTCATCAGCACATCTTCCGGTACTTCTTTTTCCAAAAACGAACGCGGCGACCATCTTTCTAGATAAACGGGGTCAATCTCATACTGCGCTTTCCGGGGCGAAAATGTTTTTACCATGATGACTCCTCCTCGTTTTTGTCATAATCCGCTTTTATTTTAAAATAACTTAATCTCTCATACAAACGATTGAACCTGAGGCCAAAAATGTATTTGCATCACGGATCATGTATAATAAAAGTTATGGATTAATTGGAGAATAGGATGAATGATGTTGGACGAATTTTCGCTTTCAATGCAGGACATAAAAGGAATGCACTCGAGTGCTGTTTACCGCCGGGGCATGTCTTATTACCAGCAGGGCCGTGTGAAAAATTTGGAATTTGATGATCTTTTTGACAGATGGACTGCAACCGTAAACGGAAGCGAGCCATATGATGTCAGTATTACTTTTGAAGATGGCATGTTTTATCCCGAATGCAGCTGTCCGGCTTTTTTGCAATACGGCGAATGCAAGCATGAAGTTGCAGCCATGATCGCAATCGCGGATAAGCGTGAAAATAGCTGGCCCGTTATAGAGGATTTCCTGGAAATGCGGAAGCGGGAGAAGGCTGAAAAATTTATGGATATTTTCTCCGGCCTCCAACAAATCCGGGTGGAGACGAGCCAACGTACGGCCAAAAGGCAGCTGCGTGTGGAATACATTTTAAAGCCGACGCAGATATTTTACTTAAACCGTCGTTTCTATTTAACGATTGAAATCAAAGTCGGACCCGAACGGACGTATGTGGTCCGAAGCATGAAAGATTTCCTCGGGAAAGTCGGCCGCGGACTCCCGCATGAATTTACAAAAAAATTCACATACGATCCTGAAGAACATTATTTTGCCAAAGAAGACAAAGAAATTGTGGACATGCTGCTTGAGATGTTTTCCACCCAACAATTATATGAGTCTTCCATTGATCAATGGCGCTATTCACCGAACCGGGACAGGGAACTTGTCGTCCCGCCGTTTATGGCGAGACAACTGGTGCAAAAGCTCTCGGGGCGGGAATGCAAGTTTGAAGACGGACTTGATGTGTACAGCCCGATTGTTGTCCGGCCAGCGAATGAACTTCCGCTTTCTTTCGAGCTGGACGAGGGGGCGGAGGGGCAAAACGGATTTTCGCTTCACCTTGAGAGCCTCGGAGACATCATTTTATTTGGGGAGTACGGGCTCGTGTTTTATGAAGGGATCTTTTATGAAACGGCCGCTGAGCAGCTCAGGCTTTTAAAAGAACTGGTGGAATTTAATGCTGGCGGCGGAGATGATGTTGCAATTGAAAAAGAACAGCTCAGCCCGTTCCTATCTAATGTTCTCCCGGGCCTGAAACGCATCGGCAAAGTGAAAATCGCAGATACAATCCAAGGCCGGTTGGTGCAGCCGAAACTCCATACCAAAATTTTTATGGACGAGGAAGACGGCCGGATTACATTGCGGATTGAACACCATTACGGCACCCGCGTGATCGATCCGTTTGTCCGGAAAGAAGCATCGGATCAAGATGTAATTTTACTGCGTGACCTTGAAAAAGAGCAGGAAATCATGACGCTCATTGAACGGTCTCCGCTGAAATACAACGGAAAACAGTTATATTTGGATGACGATGAAGAAGCATTGTACGAATTTATTGTTGATATTCTGCCGAAACTCGAAGAAGCGGCCGAAGTGTATATCGCGGGCAGAATCAAAACGTATTTCCAAATGAACCGGTATACGCCGGTCACATCGGTGGATATTGAATCGGACGGAAATTTTCTAGAAGTCAATTTTGACATGGACGGGATTGATGAAGAGGAAATCCGGAATGTGCTCCGGTCCGTTGTGGAGAAAAAGCGGTATTACCGCCTGCCGAACGGAGCTTTTGTTTCCTTGGAAAGTGAAGAATTTGAACATATAGGGCAATTGCTCGGAGAACTGAATATCCCGTCCAGAGAGCTCCGCCATGGCAGCTTAAAAGTTCCGCTCTACCGCAGCCTGCAGGTTGATGAGCTGATGAAAACGAGGGATAAACATGCCGTGAAATTCGGGAAAGCTTTCCGGAAACTTATACAGCATCTGAAGAACCCTGAAGATATGGATTTTGAACTGCCTAAGGGCTTGAAGGCGAAAATGCGGGATTACCAGGTAACGGGATTCCAGTGGTTTAAGTCGCTTGCCCATTACCGGCTCGGCGGCATTTTAGCAGACGATATGGGGCTCGGAAAAACGTTGCAGAGCATTTCTTATCTTCTATCGGAAAAAGAGACCAACCCGGATGAGGCGCCGTTTCTGGTTGTGGCGCCGGCTTCCCTCGTTTACAACTGGAAGAGTGAGATTGAAAAATTTGCGCCCGGCCTTAAAGCAGAAGTTATGATCGGAACGCCGTCCGAGCGTAAAGCGTTTTTCGAAAATGGCGGGTTGCCGGATGTGCTGATTACATCTTATCCGACGCTTCGACAAGATATTGAGAACTATGAAAAAATCAAATTTGATACGATGATTTTGGATGAGGTGCAGGCGATTAAAAACTATGCGACGAAAACAGCCGCGGCGGTACGGAGCGTGCAGGCGGCCAAAAGGTTTGCGTTAAGCGGCACACCGATTGAAAACTCGATAGATGAACTGTGGTCCATTTTCCAGGCCGTTCTGCCGGGTTTTTTCCCGCCGCAGGCCGAGTTCCGGAAAATGGAACAGGAAAAGATTGCCCGCATGGTGCGCCCGTTCATTTTGCGCCGCGTGAAAAAAGATGTATTGAAAGTGCTGCCGGATAAAATTGAGACGAACCATTTGTCGGAACTTACAAAACCGCAGAAAGAATTGTACTTGGCTTATTTGGAAAGGATCCGGCAGAAAACGGAGAAAACGCTTGCGGAAGGCGATTTTAACCGGAACCGGATCAAAATTTTGGCCGGGCTTACCCGGCTGCGGCAATTGTGCTGCCACCCGTCCCTTTTTGTGGAAAATTATCGGGGCGAATCGGGAAAATTGGAGCAGCTGGTCGAGCTGACGCAAACTGCGATCGAAAACGGAAAGCGTCTGCTGATTTTCTCACAGTTTTCCAGCATGCTGCAGCTGATCCGGGCGCGGCTTGAAGAAGAGGGCATTGATTCTTTCTATCTGGACGGGCAGACGCCGTCGCGCGACAGGGTCGAAATGGCCGACCGTTTTAACGGCGGAGAAAAAAATGTATTTTTAATTTCGCTTAAGGCAGGCGGCACCGGATTGAATCTGACTGGCGCGGATACCGTTGTACTGTATGACTTATGGTGGAACCCGGCGGTGGAAGAACAAGCCGCCGGCCGCGCACACCGCATCGGCCAGAAAAACGTCGTCCAGATTATCCGCCTGATGGCCCGCGGCACGATCGAAGAAAAAATTTACGAACTCCAGCAGAAAAAGAAAGAATTGATCGAAAAAGTCATCCAGCCGGGCGAAACGATGCTGAATAGCCTGAGCGAGCAGGAGATCAGGGAATTGTTGAGTATGTAACAGAACACCCAAAACCCCGCTGCTTCAATTTGCAAGCGGGGCTTTCTTTATGATGCGGCGACCTGCTTTTTCCTGCCTGCATATGCGGATAGCAGCACGCCCAGTTCAAAAAGTACCAGCAGCACGATCGAAACAAGAAAATCAGAAATAAAATCTGGCGGCGTCAGCACAACCGAAACAGTCACGAGAATAAAGTACAATACCTTTCTGCTTTTTCTTAACTGCTGTGCCGTGACGATATGAATGGAAGTTAAAAACATGATGATGAGCGGAAATTCAAATAAAAACCCGAATGGAACCGTCAGTTTCAGCAAAAATTTAAAATAATTCCCGGGAGTAAACAGCAGTTCAAACTGTTGACCTGATAATTTTACCAGGAAATGAAAAATGGCGGGATAAACGAGAAAATAGCCGAATGCAATGCCGCCCGCAAAAAAGATAAACAACGCCGGGATAAATAATAGGCTTTGCGGTGCTCTTCTGGCGTTAAAGCCGATTTTACAATCTGCCAGATCTGGAAGGCGGCAAAAGGTATTGTCAGGCCGATTGTTGTGGCCCCGGCAATCATGCAGTGATATCCCCGGGACCCAGCACCGCTAAATGGCCGTCAAAACCGCGAAGAAGCCAGCGGTAAATCGTTTGGACAAAGCACATGGCAAGAATGAAAAAAGTGGCAAAAACTGCAGCAACCAAAAGAATCCTTTTTCGTAATTCCTCCAGATGCCCCATTAACGGCATCAATTCAATCACCCCATTTTAAAGCACACTTACATATTCTTCGGCTTTTTTTCCTCCTGTTCAGCAGAAGGCACCAAATCTTTTGTCGAATTTTTGAATTCCTTTAATGTATTTCCGACGGCCCTGCCGATTTCGGGTAGCTTGGACGGCCCGAATATGATAAGTGTAATAATTAAAATAATAATTAATCCCGGTATGCCGACATTTTGAAACATAAGAACACCCCCTTTTATTTAATCGGCTGCTTTTCTTTTTTCCGTTCCATTTTGGATTTCATGGGCCCGTTCGTGTGCGCGTATCCGGTCTTCCTCCGTTTCAGAAGACCTTTTGCGGCCGCCTGCCACTTCAGCCGTGGATACTTCTACCAATCCGTCGGCACATTTTTTATAAACGAACGATGCCCTCGTCGTCATATCCGCACCAGGAATGGTTACATAAGGCACAACTCGGTAATCTGCCCGCCACTGTTCCGGCGTTACAGTGCACCTCACATATCCGCGATAATCGTTAAAAAACTTAATATGCTGGTTCAATCCTAAAATTTTATCCGTATCTGCACGTTTATACGCTCCGTTGCCGCCCGATGCAATGGACGTCCCGATAAACTCAACTCCGAGAAGTTTTGACCGGGCATCGTTAAAATCACTTAAAATATTGGAAGCCCAATTGGCATGGACATCTCCGGAGATCACAAAGCTTGCCAGTAGATCCATCCGGGTGAAAAAAGAAAGACCACTTCTTAATGCCAAATGAACAGGCGTTATGGAAGTTGGTTTTGGTGCGTTTACATTTATTGCATTAAGGCTTTTTAGTGTGAAATACAATATTTTTCCACAAAAAATTGTTGTTTATTTCAATGCATTAAATGGAGATAAGTGAAAAATTTTTTAGGTGCCCATATTGTGACTACCTTGGTTGTTATAATGAGCTTATAAAAGGAGGGGTATCATGGAATACATTGCGCATATTCGGAGAAGTGACCGAAAAATTCAGACAGTTAAGGAGCATCTATTGGATGCGAAAGAATTAGCTGAAACTTATGGTGAAAAAATCGGGGTGAAACATATAACCGGGCTTGCCGCATTGCTTCATGATCTTGGGAAATACACTGGCGCATTCCGCAACTATATTTTGGAAGCGGTAAACCATCCGGATTTGCCTCCAAAAAGAGGGAGTGTGGATCATTCTACTGCTGGAGGGAAGCTTTTATTTGAAATGTTTCATCCTTCGGCAAAAGCTAACCCTTATAAAGCATTATTGGCTGAAATTGTGGGCAATGCAATTATTTCCCATCACTCTTATCTTCAGGATTTCATCAGTCCGGAACTGGAACTAAAGTATTTAAATCGGGTCCAAAATAAAAAAATAGAAGAATTTGAAACGGCCAAAGCCAATTTCTTTGAAAGAGTGATGGACCAATCAAGTTTTATGAATTACGTCAACCAGGCTGAAGAAGAATTGAAACAGTTTATTATTCAAGATCCATCGAAACCTCTTGCCCATAAACTGATGTTTTTAACTAAATATATTTTCAGCGCTTTAATTGATGCGGATCGGACGAATACAAGGTTATTTGAGGAAAACATGCCGCATGGTAAGACTGATAATATTAAAGAATTATTTAGCCTGTATTATGAGAGGTTAATTTCTGTTATAAAGGAATTTCAGAAAAAACCAACTGCTAAAACTTCTATCAATTTACTAAGATCCGAGATGTCAGAACAGTGTGATGTGTTTGCAGATAAGCCTTCCGGTATTTATACACTGTCTATTCCAACCGGGGGCGGCAAAACGTTAGCCAGTTTGCGGTATGCTCTTAAACACGCTAAACTTTACGGTAAAAAACGCATTATTTATGTAGTGCCTTATACAACCATCATTGAACAAAATGCAGGAGAAGTACGAAAAATTTTACAGGATGAAGTCAATATTTTAGAGCACCATTCCAATGTGGTGGAAGACTCAGATGAAAACGATGAGTTACAGGATGGAATTATGAGTGTAAAGCAGAGGTTAAAACTCGCTAAGGACAATTGGGAAGTTCCTGTCATTTTTACAACGATGGTTCAATTTTTAAATGTTTTTTATGCGAAAGGCAGCAGAAATATTAGACGGCTTCACAACATGAGCGAAGCAGTTTTGATTTTTGACGAAGTACAGAAAGTTCCTGTATCTTGTGTGTCTTTGTTTAATGAAGCACTGAATTTTTTAAAAACATATTGTCACTCCAGCATCCTTTTATGCACTGCAACCCAGCCAGCGCTGGATTTTGTTGAACATAAATTGCAGTTAAAACCGGATGTGGAGATTGTTCGTAATTTGGACAAGGTAATTGAAGCGTTCAAAAGAGTTGAGATCATTGACAGGGCAACAGACGAAACCTTCAACACGGAAAAACTCACTGGTTTTATTAAAGGAAAAATTCAAAAAACTTCCAGTGTATTAGTCATTCTGAATACGAAGGGCGTTGTAAAAAAACTATATGAGCAGTTAAAAGCAAGTGGGAATGAAACCAAGATTTTCCATCTGAGCACATCTATGTGTGCGGCTCATCGTAATCAAATATTAAAAAATATACGAACTTGCCTTGGAAACGGAGAAAAAATCATTTGTGTAAGTACGCAGCTAATAGAAGCAGGAGTGGATGTAAGTTTTGATTGCGTGATCCGCTCTTTGGCGGGGTTGGACTCGATTGCGCAGGCAGCGGGCCGATGCAACCGCCACGGGGAAAAGAAAATGGGTTATGTTTATGTGATAGACCACAAAGAAGAAAATTTGGACCGACTGCCGGAAATTAAGAAAGGAAAAGATATATCCCAGAAGATTTTAACCGACTTAAAAAATGACCCGGGTTGTTATGATGGAAATATCCTTTCAACAAAAGCAATGGAGAAATATTTTAAAGAGTTTTATAGGGAGTTTGATTCAGACTTAGATTACTTTATCCCAAGTCTTGAAAAAAATATGATGGAGATGTTGACAAAGGATCCCAATCATTACAGCTATGCTGTTGCTTATTACAAAAATAAGAAAAAGAAATTTCCTTTGTTTTTAAGTAGCAGTTTTTATACAGCGGCGGAAAATTTCCACGTCATTGATGATAAAACAACTTCTGTTATTGTGCCTTTTCACGAAGGAAAAGACGTAATTGCGGAATTAACCAGCTTAACCAGCAATGCTACTATTGAAGATCTTGGTAAACTTATGAAAAAAGCCCAACAATTCACGATTAACCTTTACAGCCAAGAACTAAAGGATTTGGAGAAAAATGGGGGGATCGTAAGTTTGTTTGACGGCAAAATCTTAGCTTTAAAAGAAGGCGCTTACGACGAGGAATTTGGTTTAAATATTGCAAACGACAGCCAATTGGGTTTTCTGGCATTTTGAAAGGGGCAGTCCCAAAATAAACTGGGCAAAAGGGGTGCTCGTTTTTGATGATCGTGAAATTTGCTTCTTTTTCGCACGCGTCGCGAGCCTCCCCGCCCGTACCTCAGCACGAGGGGCCTCGCTTGGCTCGCATTCCCGCAGGAGTCACAGAAATTAACGATCATCGAATTCTCCCTGTTTTTAAAGGCTTTTGGGACTGCCCCTTTCATATCATATACTATATTTTTCAATCCGCGCTTTATGGGTTTACAAAATTAAGGACACGTAAAAGCTTATCCACTTGTAGACTGTAGCTTCTGGAAGGCCATATTTACTGCAGATCTGTTTTACTGGGGTTCCAGTTTGATAGAGTTGAACCACCATTCCTTAAAAGCGGCATTATGGTTTTTTTGGCTTTTCGTTAACGTTATCTATATCGATACACCTCCCTTCTATCTTTTATTTAACTAAAAAGGTGTCCGTGAAACTATGATACCCATTTAGCGACAAACCCATTATAACATTAAAAAGGAATGATAAAAGCTAATATTATATATTATATTGAAGATTCTGTTTTTAAGTAGTATGATGTAATTGTCAAAAAGATATAAAAACTGAGAGGAGGGGGAAAATGAGAAATTCCATTGAGTTTGAAGTGTATGGGAAATATGCGCTGTTCACCGATCCACTGACAAAAATGGGTGGGGAAAAGCTCAGCTATCAGGTACCTACATACCAGGCATTAAAGGGAATAGTCGAGTCTATTTACTGGAAACCCACATTGCTTATGATTGTCGATGACTTGCGTGTCATGAATCCGATTCGGATGGAGTCGAAAGGCGTCCGGCCGATCGAATACGGCGGGGGGAATACGCTGGCGAATTATACTTACTTAAGAGATGTTCGTTATCAGGTACGTGCACATTTCATCTTTAACCCCCACAGGCCGGATTTGGCGTTCGACCGCAACGAGAACAAGCATCATAATATTCTTAAGCGTTCCCTAAAAGCCGGCGGCAGGAGGGATATCTTTTTAGGTGCCCGTGAATGCCAGGCTTATGTGGAACCTTGCGTATTCGGAGAAGGTGGGGGCTATTACGATCATGTTGATGAAGTGTATTTAGGGACGATGGTACACGGCATCAATTATCCGGATGAAACTGGCAGTAAAGAAATGGAAGTCCGGTTATGGAACCCGGTCATGAAAAATGGTGTCATCCATTTCATCCGCCCTGACGAATGTAAGCTTGTGCGAAAAATTTCTGAAATGGACATGAAGATTTTTAATGAAAACAACGTTGAGCCTGCAGATAAACTTCTTGAACAATTAGAGAAGGAGGGGGGGAGCAGATGAGTTGGTTATTGAATTTATATGATACGTATCAAGCGAATGTGGATCAAGTGGGGAAAATTGAAAAGAAAAGAAACGGTCAGGAATTCACATTACTTCCAATCTCCCATACTACGCAAACCGCCCATATAGAAGTGGAAGTGACTGAAACTGGCGACTTCCACTCAGCCCGGGTGATTGATAAAAACGATGCCATTACATTAATTCCATGTACCGAAGAATCATCCAGCCGTTCGGGTACAAAAATAGCCCCTTACCCGTTGCATGATAAACTCAGTTATGTTGCTGGAGACTTTGTTGCATATGGGGGGAAAATCAAGAAGGAAGAGCCTTTTTCTTATTATATTTACCAACTGGGCGAATGGGCGAATTCGGAGTATGGAAACGCGAAATTAAAAAGTATTTATATTTATTTGAAAAAGAAACGGTTAATTCATGATCTTGTTGAAGCTGGAATTTTGTTTTTGGATGAAAAAGGGCTTTTAATTGAAAAGTGGGACAGCAAATACGGGAATAAGCCCCCTTTATATTCTACTGTTACTGGTAGTATAGACAGTGCTTTCGTAAGATTTACAGTTTATTCGCCGGAAAAAATTTTAACAAAAATTTGGAAAGACCCTGAGATGTACGATTCATTTATAAAATATTATAACCGCTATTTAAAAGATCAGGATCTTTGTTATGTCACGGGTGAATTATTGCCGATTACTGAAAGGCATGCCAATAAAATAAGGAATTCAGGGGATAAAGCAAAGCTGATTTCTGCCAATGATTCGAGCGGTTTTACGTATAGAGGAAGATTTACAGAAAGCAGGCAAGCAGCGAGCATTAGTTACGAAGCCTCGCAAAAAGCACACAATGCGCTAAAGTGGCTGATTAACAGGCAAGGTAAAATTATTGATAATAGAGTTTTTCTGGTCTGGGAAAACGGCGGGAATGAAGTGCCGTCATTTACAGAAGATTCGTATGATATAACCAGCCTGGATCCTTTTGCGCTTGGAGAAGAAAAGAAGGTTAGTTTTACAAATCAGGAATTTGCCAGAGAGTTTTCAAAAGCACTGGACGGTTATAAAAATAACCTTTTAACTGAATCCAATATTAATATTTTGGTTTTAGACTCGGCAACAACCGGCAGATTAGCCGTTCTTTATTATCGGAATTTAGACAAGGAAATCTATTTTGAAAATCTGGTTAAATGGCATACAACTTGCGTATGGTTTCATCGCTATCGAAAGAATGAAAACAATCAACCAATTTCATTTTTCGGTGCGCCTGCAACGAAAGACATTGCATTTGCTGCATACGGCCCAAATGCAAGCGACAAAATCGTAAAGGGTTTAATGGAAAGGATGCTCCCGTGCATTGTTGAAGGAAGGAAAATTCCAACTGATATCGTCAGAAGTGCATTTCACCGTGCTTCCAACCCGGTTGCAATGGAAAAATGGGATTGGGAAAAAACATTAAGTATTGCATGCGCTTTAATTAATAAAGAGGAGGGATATAATTTGGCACTAGATAAAGAAAATAATAATCGGGACTATTTATTTGGAAGATTGCTTGCGATTGCCGATGTACTGGAAAGAAATGCTCTTGATTCCAGTGAAAACCGTGCGACCAATGCCATCCGCTATATGAACGCTTTTGCACAGCATCCGGAACGTACCTGGAACACGATTCAGGCAAGTTTGCAGCCTTATCAAGTCAGGCTTGGAAAAAGAGGAATATATTATTCGAGATTAATCGATGAAGTGGCATCCAAACTTAAATTCGAGGATTTTAATGATAGGCCTTTATCTGGCAAGTATTTGCTGGGTTTTTACAGTCAGCGCTATGATTTGTATCAGAAAAAAGGAAACGATGCTTCTGAATCAGCTGAAGAACAAAATTAATTGAGGGGGAATATAAAAATGCCAACGTTAGATCATAAAATTGATTTTGCAGTCGTTTTGTCCATTACAAAAGCAAATCCAAATGGTGATCCGTTAAATGGGAATCGCCCGCGCCAAAACTATGATGGTTATGGAGAAATTTCCGATGTTGCTCTGAAACGCAAAATACGAAATCGTCTCCAGGATATGGGTGAAGCAATTTTTGTCCAATCTAATGATAGAAAAACAGATGCTTATAACAGTTTAAGAGAAAGAGCAGAAGCCAACCCGGAACTAAATAATATTTTAAAATCTAAAGATGGATCCAGTGAAGCTTTTGCCGCAATTGCATGTAAAGAATGGATCGATGTCCGCAGTTTTGGCCAGGTTTTTGCATTTAAAGGTTCAGGAAATAAGGGTGTATCTGTCGGAATAAGGGGACCTGTTTCGATCCATACTGCCACAAGTGTGTCACCGATCGATATTACGAGTATGCAAATCACAAAAAGCGTGAATTCGGAACCTGGTAAAGACAGGGGATCCGACACGATGGGGATGAAACACCGCGTAGACTTTGGCGTGTATGTATTTTACGGCAGTATTAACACCCAGTTAGCGGAAAAAACAGGCTTTACAAGTGAAGATGCAGAAAAAATTAAACAAGCATTAGTAACCTTATTTGAAAACGACGCTTCTTCGGCACGTCCGGAGGGAAGCATGGAAGTCCACAAAGTTTACTGGTGGGAACATAATTCAAAGCTCGGCCAGTATTCATCCGCAAAAGTGCATCGATTGTTAGAAGTCACACCGATTGCCGATAATCCTAAGTCTATCAATGATTACTCGATTACTTTAAACGAATTAGAAGGTTTAAAGGTTGAAGTAATCGATGGAATTTGAAGAAGACAATTACCTTATGTTGTCGGGCATCCAGCATTTTCAGTTTTGTAAACGGCAGTGGGCGCTCATTCACATTGAACAATCCTGGGAGGAAAATGTTAGGACAGTTGAGGGGCAAAATATCCATCGTAAAACGGATAGCCCCTTTATCCGGGAAAAACGCGGGGATAAACTGATTGTCCGTGCCATGTCGATTAAGTCAAATGAATTAAAATTCACTGGAATATGTGATGTCGTCGAGTTTGTAAAAAATGATAATGGTGTAGAAATCTTTGGAAATGAAGGCAAGTACATTCCTTATCCGGTGGAATATAAGCGCGGCAAACCAAAAAAGAACGATTCCGATATTTTGCAACTGGCTGCACAGGCGATGTGCCTGGAAGAAATGCTGGTATGCGAAATCGACAAAGGCTATATATTTTACAATGAAATCAAGCATCGGATTAAGGTGCCGATTTCCGAGAAAGAAAAAAATAAGGTGAGAAAAATAGCAGCTGAAATGCAGGATTATTATCAGCGCCGACATACACCAAAAGTAAAAACAGGCTCTTTCTGCAATCAATGTTCCCTTCAAAATTTATGTTTGCCGAATATCATGCGCAAACGATCTGTAAAAAGTTATATAGAAGGGAAGATATTTGAATGAAAAAACTTTTGAATACATTATTTATTACGCAGCCAGATGTTTATCTGTCTTTGGACGGTGATAATATTGTACTTTCGAAAGATAAGGAACAATTGGGGAGGCTACCCTTGCATAATCTTGAAGCAGTCGCTGCTTTTGGTTATACTGGTGCAAGCCCTGCTTTGATGGGCTACTGTGCGGAAAGGAATATTTCCTTAATATTTTTTACGATGAATGGACGCTTTTTGGCAAGAGTAATCGGCAAAAGCAGAGGTAATGTTGTTTTAAGAAAAAAACAATATCGGCTGTCTGATGATGAAAAAGCTTCTGTTCGAATTGCCCGTAATTTTATAGTCGGAAAAGTATATAACCACAAGTGGATGCTCGAAAGAATGACGAGGGATTATCCTTTGCGTATTGATGTAGCCCAATTTAAAGAAGTATCTCAATACCTATCATCAATAATTAAACAAGTTAGAGTGTGTGAGAGTTTAGAAGAGTTAAGGGGATTGGAAGGCCAAGCGGCAATCAATTACAATAAATTATTTAATCAGATGATTTTGCAGCAAAAAGAAGATTTTTTCTTTCATTCCCGTTCACGACGGCCTCCACTGGATAATGTGAATGCCATGTTGTCTTTTGCTTATACTTTGCTTGCGAATGATGTGGCATCTGCTCTGGAAGGTGTCGGTCTTGATGCGTACGTGGGATTTATGCACCGTGACCGGCCGGGACGGATATCCCTGGCTTTAGATTTAATGGAAGAATTGAGAGGAGTGTATGCGGATCGTTTTGTTCTTTCCATGATTAATATGAAGGTGCTCAACAAAGATGATTTTATAAAAAAAGAAAATGGGACAGTTATTATGACAAACGAAGCACGGACAAAATTTCTGAAAGCCTGGCAAAATAAAAAACAGGAAAAGATTACTCATCCATTTCTAGGAGAGAAGATTTCATGGGGATTGGTACCCCATGCGCAAGCGCTATTGTTGGCACGCTATTTAAGAGGGGATTTGGACGAGTATCCGCCTTTTCTGTGGAAGTAGGTGAAATTGTATTGCTTGTTGTGATCACTTATGATGTTAGTACTTTGACGGGTGCAGGACAAAAAAGATTAAGAAAAGTAGCGAAGATTTGCCAAAATTATGGGCAACGTGTGCAAAATTCAGTGTTTGAATGTTTTGTGGACGCAACGCAATTTGCTTCTTTAAAGATCGAACTAGCAAATATCATTGATCCTAAAGAAGATAGTCTAAGGTTTTATCAGCTGGGTAACAACTACAAAAATAAAGTATCCCACGTTGGTGCAAAACCATCTTTGGATTTAGAGGGCCCCTTGATATTCTAGTGCGAAGGTATAGCGCACATTTATTACCGAGCAGCTTCGCACCAATTTATTAACCAATAATTTCAAGATTATGGTTAAATCAGGATAACGTTCTTTGCTTTTGCAAAGGGAATAGTGAATTTTAACTGATTTAAAGCAATAATTTTGGTTATTTTGTCTAAAATTCGCCGTCGCTCCCTACTTGGGGGCGTGGATTGAAATGCTTCCTGCAAACGGGTCAAGTACGGTGCCACCGGTCGCTCCCTACTTGGGGGCGTGGATTGAAATAATTCCGATAAATCCGAAGCCTTCGCGCTTGGCCGTCGCTCCCTACTTGGGGGCGTGGATTGAAATACCGGTATACCGTTGACGACGCGCTCGCTATGAAGTCGCTCCCTACTTGGGGGCGTGGATTGAAATACCGCCTTCATCATTTTTGCTGTCCAGCATTTGTGTCGCTCCCTACTTGGGGGCGTGGATTGAAATATCAAATCCGATCGCTTCCAGCGCTTCTTCCACGTCGCTCCCTACTTGGGGGCGTGGATTGAAATCCGTTCTCTTCGTGCATTCCACTCCCCCGAACTTGTCGCTCCCTACTTGGGGGCGTGGATTGAAATAAAATCATGGTCCGTTGTTACGGTGATTGATTTCTGTCGCTCCCTACTTGGGGGCGTGGATTGAAATCCAAAGAAAGATTGATAAGGGAGGAGTGCGAACAGTCGCTCCCTACTTGGGGGCGTGGATTGAAATAAAATCATGGTCCGTTGTTACGGTGATTGATTTCGTCGCTCCCTACTTGGGGGCGTGGATTGAAATAAAATCATGGTCCGTTGTTACGGTGATTGATTTCGTCGCTCCCTACTTGGGGGCGTGGATTGAAATCCTTTGTTCTTTCGCTACAATCCTATAATTTTCGTCGCTCCCTACTTGGGGGCGTGGATTGAAATAAAGGAAGAGTTTTCACAATTTTTCCTTGTTCCGTCGCTCCCTACTTGGGGGCGTGGATTGAAATCTTTTTCATTTAACTTATCACATTCAGCTTTTAGTCGCTCCCTACTTGGGGGCGTGGATTGAAATTGTCTTATCTTTAGATGCTGTTGCCGCCTGCTTGGTCGCTCCCTACTTGGGGGCGTGGATTGAAATACGTATTGGGACGACAAGGACCCGAACAGAAATGTCGCTCCCTACTTGGGGGCGTGGATTGAAATGGATCGCCTAACGGTACGACAGTCTGGCTGAACCGTCGCTCCCTACTTGGGGGCGTGGATTGAAATAAGTCGAAAGTGTATCGCGCCATTATTCAGCCTCCGTCGCTCCCTACTTGGGGGCGTGGATTGAAATTTTGTTTCTCCGACTTTAACCGACCTTTCATACTGTCGCTCCCTACTTGGGGGCGTGGATTGAAATGCCGAACTGCTGACCAATGACGCGAGACAAGAGGTCGCTCCCTACTTGGGGGCGTGGATTGAAATGATTATCTGACTGACGTACTCGACGCGGTGAAAGTCGCTCCCTACTTGGGGGCGTGGATTGAAATTTTTACCTTTAACCGTAATGTACGCCTCAAATTTGTCGCTCCCTACTTGGGGGCGTGGATTGAAATAATTCGAGGTATATGCGCCATTA
>Ga0207747_1000276_pt1 | contig 63695 bp, 53 predicted proteins | sample HigsolmetaGSP11D_FD_184839 | JGI IMG/M metagenome (GOLD analysis project Ga0207747, IMG submission 184839) | High solid enriched microbial communities from the Joint BioEnergy Institute, USA - SP1-1-D (SPAdes) | ecosystem: Engineered > Bioreactor > SSF (Solid state fermentation) > Aerobic >...
CCATGTGCCTCTTCCAGCCAGCTCTCCAGTGTCACATGGGAATCATCCAACTCGGCAATACCTGCACTGATCGTATACGATGGTTCGCCAGCTCGCCCTTCCTTCAAGACATTTTCCAGCCCTGGCTGCTCGCTGAGCACGCGCAAGCGCAGCTCCTCCATCATCCGATAGGCAGACTCCCCATCGACCCCCGGCCAGTAAACGGCAAACTCCTCACCGCCGATTCTTCCCGCCACTCCCTTCTCCCCAGCAACTTCCCGCAGCAAAGCGGCAAAATGCTTCAGCACACGATCACCTGCAAGATGCCCATACGTGTCGTTGATGATCTTGAAATAATCCACATCGATCAGCGCCAGACTGAGCATGCTCCCCGTCAGAGCGCATTGATTCCTCGCTTCCTCCAGCTTCTCCAGAAAGTACCGCCGATTATACAGATCGGTCAGCGCATCGGTCATTGCTTGGCGTATCAGTTCCTGTTCATACCTGCTCTGCTCCGTCACATCTCTCATGAGAACCAGGGAAACGGTACGTCTGGAAGTCACTTGCATGGGGATCAACTTGACCTCCAATTGCCTGCTTCCGAGCTCCACCGCCTCCTGTCCAGGCAAACTGCCTTCCCATAAGCTCAGCAAGTTATCGTGTTGCAGGAACAGCTCGGCCACCGAGATGTCAACCTGATGTTCTGATCTGCCGAGATTCAAGATCCATCTCGCAGCAGGATTCGCATATAAGGTATGCAGCTGTTCATTGACCAGGATCATGCCATCAGGCATGCGGTCAAAGGCATACGCCTGGGCAAGTAAACGGTCACGCAGCAGACAGGACAGCAAGAGCGCACAGGTGACCATGATCGCGGATGGCAGCATCACTGCCCACCATTGGATGCGCCATCCGATCATCCTCGCCGCTCCCATAAGCACCAGCGGACACACGATCGAGATGATCAGCAGTACCATGAGATTGCGATAGATGACAGATGGTGATTGATTCTTCAACATGATCCAAACCTCTTGGAATGATCAGATTAGGATTAACGAGCGATGTGCTTGTTAATATTACAGTTGTATCATTTCCATATTGCATGAGACATCGATCAATTGGATATTTCCACTATATCAAGGGATAGTGACAACAGCTTGTCAGCGAACATATGTTCTTATAAAAGTTTATGTAGAGAAGATGTGCAGTATCAAGAGTCTCGAGATGCAAAAGAAGGCTGGGCAGAAAGCAAGCCTGCTCTCCCCCAGCCTCATCCATACGGAATATATGTGCAGCCCGCACAGGGCACTAGTTGCCTGACAGGCTTACTGCCAGTGCTGCATCAGTACCTCGACGAATCGTTCCAGGCATGTCTGGTCAACGGCATCGAAGCGGTTCAGCTTCGGGCTGTCGATGTCCAGAACGCCGACCAGCCTGCCGCCGAACAGCATCGGGACGACAATCTCCGAGCGGGATGCCGCGTCGCAAGCGATGTGACCGGGGAATTGATGCACATCCTCCACTCTCACCGTCTCCATCCTGACCGCAGCGGTGCCGCATACGCCTTTGCCAAGCGGGATGCGCGTGCAAGCAGGCAGCCCCTGGAATGGCCCCAGCACAAGCTCATCATCTTGCAGCAGGTAGAAGCCTGCCCAGTTCACATCCTCCATAAACTGATAGAGCAATGCGCTGGCATTGGCCAGATTGGCGATTCGGTTGATCTCCCCAGCAAGCAAGGCATCCAGTTGCCCGATCAAAGTCTTGTAATTTTCTTCGCGCGATTGATTGTACGCGATTCGTTGAAACATCGACTCATCCTCTTGTTAATATGGCTGTGTTTATCTTCGATGTTGCTTACGTGACAGAGGGACGGGGGGTTAGTCACGGTTGGCAACGGAACGTCGAGCCGCTATTTGCGGTAAAATGAGCCGTTTCGTTAGTCCAGCGGAATGAGATGACGTCATTGGATGTTACCGAGCGTGATTCTTCTTCAGCGAACTCTCCGTTGCCTCGCTGCTTCTGACCATATCGGACAGGAAAACAGCCGCCTCCATCACGCGCAAATCGTAGGTCACAAACTCAAAATCCAGGATCGCGCAAATCCTCCCTGCCTCATCCGCAAGCGCATTGGATGCGTTCAGATCGCCGTGAATCAGCTGGTGCGGCAAATCTCTGAGATGAGGAAGTTCCTGTTTCAGGATGGCGATCGACGGTGCGTACTCGCCAGGAATCCTCCGGGAAGTACTGCGTCAGCACATGCCCTAGATCGACTGGATGAGATTTCACGATGTGATCCTCCGTAATGGAACTGGTGTGATGGAATCCTCAGTGGTAAATGGAGAAGCAGGGAGCCCCTCCACATTATACAGATTGGCGGCAGCCGGATTGTCTGCCCAGGCATACCGTACATGAACCGGCTCGCGGATCTGTTCGTGCGTGACGATCACCTGATCGCCGGAGATCACCGCACGAGCAGGGACATATGTGCCATCCGTGCCGCAGATCGCGAATCCGCCAAGTTCACCGCCGCGCGCAACAAGCCCGCCGCCAACATGGTCGAAGCGGATATGTATCTTGTCCTCGACGATCTCCATCGCTTTATAGATCGGTCCGCTGGCGATGATGTTCTCACCGTAGACGATCTGCATCGCGCATCTCGCCATCCGTTCGCCGACGGTTTTCTTGTCCTTCGGGTGCAGATCATTATATTCTCCAACGTCAATGGTCACCGCCATGGCGGTGTGGGAGGTGGTCAGGCATCTGAGTTGCTCATGACGCAGAACCGCCCACGTGCTGTCTTCCTGATACGATTCCTCCGGACCGAAGTTGGGCAACTGCGCATAGATGATCGGCAGATCCCGTCTCCCGAAGTTCCTTCTCCAGTCCTCGGCCAGATGAGCAAACAAGCTGCTGTAGCCATACGGCTGGTGCGTATTGGATTCGCCCTGGTACCATAGCACGCCCGTGAGTAAGCAGTGGCGGAGCGGCGCGATCATCCCGTTAAACAGCCCGACAGGCTTGTATTGGAAGAACGTCTGCTGCGGGAGCTTGTCAGCGGTCGTACCGATCCGATACTGCCAGTGGCCTTCGAGACTGATTTCCTGCCCGTTCGCGCGAAGCTTATAAGGCATGTCCCGGATAAACTCGCCCGTATTGCGTACACTGATCACCCTTACGACAATCGTATTGCGGCCTTCCTTAAGCACATCAGCCGGAAGCATATAGCGCCTCGGCGGGTAACGGTAGGCTGTGCTGCCGACATGGACTCCGTTTACATAGGTATCATCGGCATCCACAATCGTCCCGAGCATGAGCTTCGCCGCACATCCCGTCATGGAAGCAGGAACCTCAAAGGTCCGGCGGAACCAGACAGAGCCGCGCACCTCTTCGAGCTCACTGCCTTGCCAGGAGTTCGGGACAACGAAGGTTCGCCAATCTGCACTGTCATATTCCATCATAAACCAGCCCTCTCTCAGTCCCTTGTCCCGTTCATTCAACTGTCCGTACCAATCAGCGGCTCTCGCCTCATCCGACTTCTTCACGGCTTCCACGAACGAATCATCCTTGCACCGCTGAAGCTCTTCTTGAAGCTCCGGGTAAAGGCTGATACTCTCCTCGCTCAGCCACGCCTCAATCGGCGAACCGCCTACCGCTGTGCGTATAAGCCCGATCGGCACGCCGTACTTCTCATACAAAGCCCTGGCGAAGAAGAAGCCAACCCCGCTGAACTTCATGACATCCTGTCCGGTTGCACGTAACCAGCTTCCTTCCGTCACTTCCTTGCGCGGCCCATGAAACTCCACCTGAAGCGGAACAGCAAATTGCCGGATATGCGGAAGATCAACCTCCCTCACCTCATCCTCCAGCCGATCCAATGTCCGGCTCACCGGCAGCTCCATGTTGGATTGACCGCCGAGCAACCACACGTCGCCGACCAGCACGTCACGGATGATCCGCTCCTCACTGTCCGCAGCAATGCGCAATTCATACGGCCCTCCCGCCGGCAAATCTTCCATGATGATCTTCCAGTTGCCTTCCGCGTCTGCGCGAGTTTCATAACTCCGTCCCATGAAGCTGATCTGTACGCGCTCTCCGGGTTCACCGCTTCCCCATAACGCCGTCTGTGCGTTCCGCTGCAGCACCATGCCGTCACTGATCAATGCAGACAAACGCATCATCCATCTCCCCCAATACCTGCATTCTGATGGTCAGTTTGCTTTTATCATCCGAATAGCTCTATAGTAACGCATAAGTCGGTACTCATCCACCAGATGATGTTTAGATGTTTCTGATATTTTTCTCAGCAGTCGTTGGTTCGTTCCTGCCGCTCTGTTGACAGCTGATTAGCTGCCTCCATGAGCTGTTATGCAATCCAGACATCTCCATATTTGCCCACCAGGTCATGATCTCGCATTTTATCCTTTTATGCCATATAATTAGGTTGTTGTATGCATGACTCTTGGTAAGGATGATTGGAATATGGAACATAACCATTGGATGGAGCAAGCGGTTGACATCGCCGTGAGCAATGTTCACAGCCGCAGAGGAGGACCATTCGGAGCCATCGTGGTAAAGGACGGGAAGATCGTTGGAGTGGGCAGGAATGAAGTGACTTCGCTGAACGACCCGACAGCGCACGCGGAAGTGCAGGCGATTCGTGATGCTTGCCGCAATCTCGGCAGCTATCAGCTGACGGACTGCGTCATCTACACCAGCTGCGAGCCGTGTCCGATGTGCATCGGTGCGATCTATTGGGCAAGGCCAAGCGCCGTTTACTTCGCAGCCACAAAGCATGACGCAGCCAGAGCAGGCTTCGATGACCATTTCATCTATGAACAGATCGCACTGCCGATGGAGCAGCGATCGATCGAGATGAAGAGAATCGTCACCGGCAATGAGAATGCGCCTTTTGAAGCGTGGAAACGCACCGATGACAAAATCGAATACTAAAGGCTGTGTTTTATGCTGGCTGTTCGTTGCCAAACGTGACAAAACCCCCGTCCCTCTGTCACGAGTATACAAGAGGGAGCTGTCCATCAGCCTGCATAGACTTGCTGGACAGCTCCCGTCCGGGATCAATCGTATAACGATCAATTATTCCATAAAATCCTTCAATTGCTTGCTGCGGCTCGGATGTCTCAGCTTGCGCAGCGCCTTCGCCTCGATCTGGCGGATGCGTTCGCGGGTGACGCCGAACACCTTGCCGACTTCCTCCAGCGTGCGGGAACGCCCGTCATCGAGGCCGAAACGCAGCCTGAGCACGCTCTCTTCCCGTTCCGTGAGCGTATCCAGCACCTCGCTGATCTGCTCCTTCAGCATCTCATAGGAAGCGGCATCCGCTGGCGCCATTACCTCGTGATCCTCGATGAAGTCGCCCAGACTAGAGTCATTCTCCTCTCCGACAGGTGTCTCAAGAGAGATCGGTTCCTGGGCGATCTTCATGATCTCACGCACTTTCTCCGGCGTCAGTCCCATCTCCTGCGCGATTTCCTCCGGCGTTGGCTCGCGTCCAAGATCCTGATGCAATTGTCTGGATACGCGGATGTACTTGTTGATCGTCTCCACCATATGAACCGGAATGCGAATCGTTCGGGCCTGGTCGGCGATCGCGCGCGAGATGGCTTGACGAATCCACCAGGTGGCATAGGTGCTGAACTTGAAGCCCTTCCTGTAATCGAATTTCTCGACAGCCTTCATCAGCCCCATGTTTCCTTCCTGGATCAGATCGAGGAACATCAATCCTCTCCCCGCGTATTTGCGGGCGATGCTGACGACAAGTCGAAGATTCGCCTCTGCCAATCTGCGTTTCGCATCCTTGTCGCCTTGCGCGATCCGTTGTGCGAGCTCCACCTCTTCCTCCGCGGAGAGCAATTCCACCCGACCGATCTCCTTCAGATACATGCGGACCGAATCACTGGTAGCCGCATCGGTCGAACCGATAAAATCGTGTACAGCCAGACTGTCATGATCAGCACTGTCAAAATCCTGGTCCTCTTCTTCCTCCACCGCGATTCCTGCCTCAGCCAGCTGCTCGAGAAATTCATCCAGCTGTTCCGGACTTACATCATACGAAGCCAGCCTATCCATAATCTCCTTGTAGGCGAGGGAAGAATGCTTCTTGCCTTCTTCCACCAACTGCCTCATCGCCTGCTCGATCGACTGCTCCGCAGCTAACTCGGACTTGGCTGATACTACCTCATCTTTCGTTGGAACGCTCATATCGGCACCCCTTTATACAGTAGATTCGCAAATACCAGGATTCGCAAAACCTCATTGACAACCAGGAAGCGGCTGTGTTATATTAAAAGATATTTCGGGTTTGAACGTAGTATTCGTAATTCTATCAAAAATACGAGTCAATTTCAATACTCTATTTACTAGTAATATATTCCATAAACATAACCAGGGGCTGTCCCATCGTCATCGCAGATGACAAGGGGAAGCTCCTTTTTGCAATTGCAAGAGGAGTGCCGGCTTCAAGGTGATCAACGCCTGTGCAGCAACGGCACTCCTGAAGCTGCATCCTGCTGAAGCCTGCGGCAGCAACCGCTTGACGCTACTCTTCCTGCTGCAGCTTCAGTTTCGCCAGCGCGGTATTCAGCGGCTCGTCATTCATCCGCTGCTGCTGGCGCAGATAACGCTACACCTCGTGCTTGCTGACGCTCGGGCTTTGCTCCGCTTTCCGTTTCTCATACGCGCTCAGCTTCTCGCGATAGCCGCATGCGCAGACGAAGATTCTTCCCTCGCCCTCGCCTCGCAACTCGAGGCACTTCATGCAATTCGGACAGCAGCGTTGCTTCAGTGAATCACTTCAGCAGCCTGGTCTCGCCCCTGGTTACCGAGAGCACCGGCGACTTCAGCACATCGCCAACGTGGAGCTGAGGCAACACCTGTTCCTTCAGATCATCGTCAGATCATCGTCGCTGTCATCATCGTCTTCAAACTGTCCGTACGCCTCCGTCCATCCTGGCGCTGTGACGATCTTGCCTTTCGCCGTGAAGATTTCCCCCTCGATCACAGCCATGATCCTCGTCTCGTCGTATTCGAACGGCGGCATCAGTACCGCGAGGAACCGCTTGACGACGAGCTCGTAGATCTTGCGCTCACGATCCGACAACTTATGAACTGCTGCTTCACCGCCTGAAACTGTTTGCTGCTCTGCTTGATCACGCTCAGTTTAAGCGGCGAAGGAAGCAGCGGCAGATCCTCCAGCCGCCACGTTTTATAGGAATCGTCGTACTCTTCCGGGTCAGCCCGCGTCACCAGATGGCCAAGCGCCCAGGTCACGACATGCCGCTCTCCTTCCAGATAACCGTTCCCTTTGGTCGTGCATCGGAGCACGCGCGCTATATCCCTTGCAACCGATGGTTTCTCTGCCAGAACAACGCTTTTCATGCTATGGTCGATCCTCCGCATTTCTTGTAGTGACACTTCATCCTGCCATTTCCTTACTACAGTCTGCGGATCGTTACAAAAACAACTGACCAGTTATACATTGCGCAGGTTGATAAACCCGTAAACACAAAAAACTCTCAAGCCGGAACCGTATCGGTCAGGTTGAGAGGAGCCACGATAAACCTGGAGGATTACATGACGATATATGATATATATATAATATATCAATATACGAAAAAGCATCCATTTTTCTTGTATAAATGGTATTCTTTTCCATATATAATCATATTGCATGCTCTTGCGTCAACAGAGGAAGATCGGGAAAGACATGGGGAACGCACCTTGGAAACGCATTATTATTAGAGGAAAATAGAATTACGACCCATCCCGCAATCGTAATCCATCCATTCGAGGCTATCAATGTGGGCGAATCATTCTCTCTATCGAGTTGCTAAATGATAAACCTCCTGCCAAAATTTAACGTGCGCTTGGTGATGTCTACCAATGAATGCCGATTAATCGTAACTTTTGGTGACTGATTGACTTTCTCCCACTTTTGCTCGTCAACATTCAGTTTCTGCATAATCTCGTAGATATCCAGTTCGATCTTTTCTTTCGACACATTCTCACCTCAAATCAATCATGAAAAGTACGTATATTCAGCCTTCTGGATGTCATTCCAAGACGCATAGGAATATAACCATCAAGCCACATTTCTATCTATCAGGGGGAAAATAAGAAGGAACATGTATTACTGGATATTAATGTGAAAATCACGTTTTTTAGTATATCGAATCTTTCATTACTCGATCATTACTGGATCACAGATGTTCTGCTTCGGGAGATGAAGAAACAAGATGTTTATTCAGATACACGGACGCCGCCTGCATTATGAAATCAATAACTGTGATTCTGCATATCCTGAAAGAACGGTTGTGTTGATCCATGGTCTGGGTCAAAATCTGCGCGCGTGGGATCCGATCATCCCTTACCTGTCACAATACCGCGTGGTACGCTATGATATAGGAGGACATGGTGCGAGCGAAGCACCTGAAACCGGTTATCATCATATTCACATTTTCTCGGATGAACTGCTGGCGCTGCTCAACTATCTCAATATCCGAAAAGCCATCCTGTTCGGTTACGAGTTTGGCGCTTGCATCGCGACGCACTTCTCCGGCCTGTATCCGGAATACGCCTCGCGTATCATCACCGCATCCAACCCCGTCTACTATCCCGATGAGATCCGGAAGAAGAAATACAAGCAACACCTGCACGAACTGAAGCGCATGGGAGTGTCAAAGTTCGTAAACCATCATCTTCATGATATAACCACGCACACCGATGCCGCTTATCTTGCAGACGCGTATTACCAGGTGTCCGTCGAAACCTATGAAGCGATCATCCATCTGCTCAATAACAGCAGTTTGCTGCATGACTACAGCCTGGTGGCTCAGCCTGTGCTCCATCTGATAGGGGAACGGGACACGCTGTATCCGCCAGAGATGGTGCTCCAGGCGATCCGCTACTTCTACCCGGCTCCGATCCTGATGATGGTTCCGAATGCCAAGAGCCTCGTTCATGTGGACAATCCGGAATATACCGCGCAGCGAATCGATGCTTTCGTGCGGGCATCTCTGAACCAGAATGCACCGTTGGCGAAAGAGGCATCCACCTATTACACGACCTACACCTCACTGCTTCATAAACGGAAGCAATATTCCCAGGTTAGTCATCAGTTGCGCATCAACGTCATGCATCAATTTGAAGCCAGAATGAACGGCCATCTGCTGCAAGGCAATTGGAAAGTCAGGAAAGCCCAGGAGCTGATCATCTATCTCATTTACAACAAGGTCGCCATGCGGGAGAAGCTGTATGATCTGTTCTGGCCCCATCTCAATCTGGAAAATGCGCAAAATATGCTTCGCGTCAGCGTCAACCATCTGAAGAAACTGATTGACAAACCGTTTGGCACATCATTCGTCATATCCACCAGGGACCGGATCGAGCTGAACGGGGAAGTGGAGAGCGACCTGCTGGAGCTCCTCGGCGAAATCCAACGGTTCCATGCCTGCGAAGACAATGACGAGAAGGAGATGATCGCCCGCAGGATTGGCCACACCTTCACCCCCTCCATTCTGGAAGGGTATTACAGCGACTGGATCATGAACCTGCGCGAGGATCTGATCAACTCCGCCGCGCCGATCATCAAGTGGATCGCGCAACGCTATGAAGCGAGAAATCAGCTCATGGACAGCATACTGTTCTACAAGCTGATGCTGCAGATGTTGCCGGAGGAGATTGAGCTCAACCAGAAGATCGCCGGGTTGTACGATAACCTGCAGCTCAAGGGCCTGGCACGCGAATGGCATGAACGCTACAGACGCGCCTTGAACGACGAGGACGATTAGCGGTGTTCCGGCAGACGTTCAAGGCGGCTCTCCTCCGGCATGCCCTGATTCCAGGACAGACAGCCTGACTTCATTGCTTCGGCACGACTTGCAGACCCAGGTGAATCTGGATATTGTCGATCAGTTCCAGCACGCCGGCGCGAAGCTTGTCCATCATCTGTTTCGCATCTTCACGCGACTGGCCAACGGTGCTGAAGTAGATCTTCAGCTTCGACTCTGTCCCGGAGGGCCGTATGGCGAACCATGAGCCGTTGACGAAAGAATAATGCAGCACGTTCGAACGCGGCAAGCTGATCGATCTGAGCATATTGCTCGACTGGTGAAGCTCCGTTCCCCGGTCGAAATCGCGGATCCAACTGACCCGCCATCCGTCGATCCTAGGCACAATCGATTGGCGCAGGTAGTTCATGATTTCGTTCATCCGCACCATGCCTTCGATGCCTTTCAGGATGATGGAGTGTTGGGATTCTTCATAGTAGCCGAACCGCTCATGCAACTGCTTCAGCCGGTCGAGCAAGGTCATCCCCTGCTGCTTGTAATACGTCGTCATCTCGCTGATGAACAGGCAAGCCTGAACGGCATCCTTGTCCCTGACGAAATCCCCGATCAGATACCCGTAGCTCTCCTCATAGCCAAACAGAAATTGCTTGTCCCCTGTGCGCTCGAACTTGCCGATCATTTCCCCGATGTATTTGAAACCGGTCAAGGTGTCCATGGTTTCGACTCCATATGAAGAAGCGATCAATCGGCCAAGCTCTGAGGTGACGATCGTCTTCAGCATGACACCGCTTTCAGGCAAACTTCCGCTTCGCTGCTTCTGCATGAGCAGATAGTCGAGCATCAAGGCCCCCGTCTCATTGCCGTTCAGACACCAGTAATCGCCGCTCGCATCCCGCACAGCGACGCCAACACGATCGGCATCCGGATCTGTTGCCAGCACGATATCCGCCTGCACCTCCTTGGCCAATTGGATAGCCAGTTGCAAGGCGTGGTGGTCCTCCGGATTGGGCGAGCGGACCGTCGGGAAGTCTCCATCCGGCTTCTCCTGTTCAGGCACGACGAACACCCGGCGGAATCCCACTCTTCCCAGCGCTTCGCGAACCGGAACATTGCCCGTGCCATGGAGCGGCGTATAGACGATGGAGAGCTTGTCCGCATGCTCCCGGATACAGGAGGGGTCCTGAACGATCGTAAGCAAGTGTTCATAATATTGCTCGATCAAGTCCTGCCCGATCGGAACGAGCAATCCCTGTTTGATCGCCTCTTCCATCGCCATGATCCCGATCGTGAGCTCATCCTCTACCTGATCGATAGCCGTCATAATATCCCTGGCCGTCTGAGAAGTGATCTGTGCGCCATCCGCACCGTAAACTTTATAGCCGTTGTCGGTTGGCGGATTGTGGCTGGCGGTGATCATGACGCCTGCCGACGCCTGAAGCTGGCGTACCGCATACGACAGCAGGGGGGTTGGGCACAGCTCGTCGAACAGATACGCCTTGATTCCGTTGTAGGCCAGCACACATGCCGTCTGCTCGGCGAATTCCCGGGAACAGCGGCGCGAGTCATATCCGATGGCGACGCTTCTTGGTTCAGGCAAGCTCTTCAGGTAGTCGGCAAGCCCCTGCGTCGCTTTGCGCACCGTATAGATGTTCAGCCGGTTCGTCCCGGGGCCGATCTCGGCGCGCAATCCCCCTGTCCCAAATTCGAGATACTTGCCGAAGTATTCTGAAATTTCGGAATCGCCCATGCGTTCCAGCTCTTCCTTCATCGATGGCGGAATATCCGCCCTGAGCCACCTCAGATAATCAATATACGCTTCATGGTGAATGGACTCCGCTTCCTGCATCCTTTCAGCTCCTTCCTCGAGATACTGCTCCAGGATTTTTTTCTGTTTGCGTTTCAGATAACTTCGCCGGTTGTATTCCCGCACTTTGTCCTTGTTATTGGCCCGCCATTCGCGGTGATATTCCCGCTTGTCCTTATGGATGCTCTCCTGTTTGCGCCTCGGCGCGGCTTCCACCCGCAGCCCATTGACGCAATGACTGAGCCTGACGCACATATCATACGCTTTCTTCTTGCCATAGACAGACATGTACGGTTTACCCTGATACGTGATTAACCATTTGGAAGGATACGTTTTCCCTTGCAAAGCTACTCATCACCTCGATCTTGAACACGAGTAACTGCCTTACCTCAGCAGTCCCCAGCTCCATATAAAGAAATACCTGGCTGGCGCCAAGTCCTTTAGGACGCCGGTGGCAGCTTAGTATTTCTTATGTCTTACGAGAATGTATGGGAAGTTATACTTTCTATAAGACTAAAAAACTGTGAACCCTAAGTCGGCTCACAGTTCACAACCCGATATATGGCGATCTATTCAAGAAGCTGGCGCGGTCATATGTTCCATATCGCATGACATCGCGTGACGTTACCTGTCTGACACGACCTTGAGCATGTTCAGCCGCGAATAAACGGCACAGGCTCATCCTCCAGGAACCGCCGGCCGTCCGCAAGACAGCGGTTACATCCAGCGTCAGGACGTGAGCCGGAAGCGTCGGTTCTCCCCGCATATCGCGGGTGAATGTCGCTTCCCCATGACATCCAGGCCAGAATGAACAACAGATACCTCTTCATCCCGGCTCAGTACGGGTCTCGGGGCACTCCTCTTCCATGTGCCGCCCCCCAGTTGTCCGAAGGAGTTGCTCCCTGTACCCATACCTCACCCTCATCATCCAACAACGCACCATGATAGAATCCTGCAGACCAGCATCTATCACCTCCTGGGGTAAACACACGCCATTATGGAGTTTCTTCGTATCAGAACAGCGTTTTGTTGATCAGGCTGATGCGGGCGGAACACTGCTGCAGCATCTCCTCCCAATCCATGATGAGCCGCGTGATGTCTTCTTCAACGAGCAAACTGCCGGTCTGCACCTCGATGATCTCCAGCGGCTGCTTGGCCCGGACGCTGTGTCTCGTGCCCGCAGGAATATGCAGCACATCGCCTGTCTTGACAGGCATCAGCCGTTCGTTCAGGATCACTTCACCGGCCCCGGAGATGATCGTCCACACCTCATCACGCTTCTCATGCAGCTGATAACTGAGATGCTTGCCCGCATGAATGCACAGCCGCTTGGTGAGCGTCTGTCTTCCTTCCGGAGTCACGCTGAAATCAAGCACCTTATACCAGCCCCATCGCCGTTCCTCATACATCGGCCGCTGCCCGAGATACTGAACAACATCCTTAATGCCTGGCGACGCCTCCTTGCTCGACACGAGTATGCCATCCGGGCTGGCGGCCACGATCATATCCCGCATGCCGACGAGGGCGATCGGGATGTCCAACTCGTTGATGATGTGGACGCTCTTGCAATCCTCGCTGACGATGGCTTTGCCGCTGACCGGTTCGGGCATATGCTCGGCGAGCGCATTCCAGGTGCCGAGATCCTGCCAGCATCCTGCATAGGTGATGGCGATGATGTCGGTTTCCTTCTCCAGCACCTCGTAATCGAAGCTGATCCTGGGCAGCATCTCATAGGACTTCAGCATCTGCTCGTAATGGACCGGCAAGCCCCTGTCGATCAGGAGCTGAATGATGTAATCCAGCCTGAAAGCAAAAGCCCCGCTATTCCACAGCGAGCCTTGACGTATCAGGTCTTCTGCCAGTAAAGTGCGAGGTTTCTCAACAAAATGGCTTACCTGGACATAGGAGCGTTTCTCTTCCGAGTCAGCCGACGGTTTCGGCACGATATAGCCAAATTTGGATGAAGGCGCATCCGGTTCGATGCCGATCAGCCCGATCTTTGCTCCGGTATGGTGAAGCAACTTCTCAAGCGACAATAGCCTGGTGAAGAAATCATCATCGACATAAGGGTCTACCGGCAGCACCGCGATCGTCTCTCCCAACCCAACACCAGCAACCGAATACAGGTACGTGGCAGCCAGCGCAATCGCGGGAAACGTATCCCGCCTCTCCGGCTCCACGATGATCGGAACATCGTTGCCAAGTTGTGCCTGCAGCATTTCTATCTGACTGTTTCCTGTCGAGATATAGGCATCGCGCTGCAAATCTGCATACCCGAGCTGCCTCCATACCCGCTGCACCATCGACTCCGGCTTGCCGCTCGGCGATTTCAGAACCTTGAGAAACTGTTTCGACCTCGTCTCATTGGACAATGGCCAGAGCCGTTTGCCTGAACCGCCTGACAATAGCACAAGCTTCATTCGCTTCTCCCCTCCGTCTATCGTTTAGGTTAGCAGTGCCCGATTAACCGGTTTTCTCCCCTGCATCGACGTATGCGCACTCATGGACGGGCAAGCTGTTCATCATCGGCCTGCCGATCGAGTAATAGGAGAAGCCGGTTCCGGCGATGTCCTGCGCTGTGAAAACGTTGCGGCCATCCACGAGGACCGGCTGCTTCATCAGCTTCTCAAGCTTGCTCAGGTCCACCTTCGTGAACTCCTCCCATTCAGTCAGGAGGCACAGCGCATCGGCGTTCCAGACAGCTTCCTCGGCGCTGTTGCAGTAAGTGATGGAAGGCGAGTCCACCTTGCGCCGGAAATGCTTCGTCGCAATCGGATCATAGGCGCGCACGCTTGCGCCGAGATCGAGCAGCAGCGGGATAATCTCGAGCGACGGCGCTTCGCGAATATCATCAGTATTCGGCTTGAACGCCAATCCCCATACCGCGATCGTCTTGCCTTGAAGCGTGCCAAGCGACTCGGTCAGCTTCCGGATCACGTTCAACCTCTGCAGCTGGTTCACCTCGATCACAGAGCGAAGCAGCTTGAAGTCGTACTCGACATTGCCGGCGATCTGGATGAGCGCCTGCGTATCCTTCGGGAAGCAGGAACCTCCATAGCCGATGCCCGCCTTCAGGAAGGCAGCTCCGATCCGCTTGTCATACCCCATGCCGCGCGCCACTTCCGTCACGTCAGCGCCAACTTTCTCGCAGATATTGGCGATCTCGTTGATGAAGGAGATCTTCGTGGCGAGGAAGGCGTTCGATGCGTACTTGATCATCTCAGCGCTGCGCAGATCCGTCATGACCAGATTGTCCGTCAGCGTACGGTGCAGTCCGGCGATTACCTCGGCCGCTTGCGGATTGTCCGCGCCGATGACGACCCGGTCGGGGTAGAAAGTGTCTCGTACCGCCGTCCCTTCTCTCAGGAACTCGGGCACAGAGACAACATCAAATGCATGCGGCGTAAGATCGGATATGATTTTGCGGATGCGCTCATTTGTGCCAACCGGCACCGTGCTCTTCGTGACGATGATCTTGTATCCGTTCATCGCGCCTGCGATCTCCCGCGCCGCTTGTTCGATGTATGTAAGATCAGCCTCGCCGTTCTCCGCTTGCGGAGTTCCAACGGCGATCATAACAATCTCCGCTTCCTTGACGGGAGCGGAGATGTCTGATGAGAAGAACAATCGTCCTTCCTCGGTATTTTTGTCGATCAGCTCTTTCAAACCGGGCTCGTAGATGGGCACTTCGCCGCGCTTCAGCATGGCGATCTTCGATTCATCCTTATCCACGCAAGTGACCTCATGCCCGAGATTGGAGAAGCACACACCCGACACAAGTCCAACATAACCGGTTCCAATAACCGCCATCTTCATCTCCGTTTCACCTCTCTATCAACGTATAACCAGAGCAATCTTCCAATTCATTCATTCTGAAAGCGAAAAGGTGCGTCTCAATTTCCCTCTCATCTTGACGATCCAATCGTACAGCCTGACCAACTGCTCTCCGATCGTCTCACTCTTCCTCATGATTCGGATGATCTGCGAGAACAGCCAGTTTTTGACCATCCATCTCTCTCTCAGACTCAGGCGGATGAAGGCGGAAGCATGATCCAGCCGTTTCTCCCGAAGCTCTGTGATGGCATGCTGCAACAGCACAGAAGAGAACCGCCTGGTTCTTCTTCTCAGGAAAGGGCTCAAGATTCCGAAGCGATCAACCAGATCCTCGCCGGTCTCGAGTCGCATCTCACAGCACTGACGGGCCAGTTCAGCCAGATGGATCTGCATCAGCTGTTTTTCCTGAACCGTGCTGACCCCTCCGGGTACCTTGAATCGCCTGTAGAGCTTTTTCTCCACGTTCGAAAACTTGGTGACCAGGCTCATTCTTAACCACAAGTCGAGGTCCTGGGAATAGACGAAGGTCGTCCGATAACCTCCGACCTTCTCATAGATGCTCTTGCGGTACATCACCTCGCCGTGCGTAAAGACATTCCCTTTGCTCAGAAGATGCTTGGTAACATCGATTCTCTCCAGATCCTTCACATAAAACTGCGAGCTTTCGCCCGTGATGAGATTGGTATTCTCAACGATGCACCCGACTACACCAACTTCCGGTTTGGACTTGAGCAAGTTGACCTGCTCTTCGATACGCTCCGGATAAGAGATGTCGCCCGATCCATGGATGGCGATCAGTTCGCCTTGCGCCAGTTCGACAGCTTCGATGATCGAATGGATAAGTCCTTTGTTCGGGTGTGTGATGACACGGAGTCGGGGATCATCAAACGATCTTAATCTGTCCAGTGTATCGTCCGTAGAACCGTCATCGACCGCGATGATCTCGATATTCCGATAGGTCTGGTTAAGCAGGCTTTGAATCGAATCGTGTACCAGATCGGCTCTGTTGTAGAAAATGGTAATTACCGAAACAAGCATCAATACGCACCCTTTCTTTTCTCACTGCTTCGAAGCTGCGGATTCAGCCTGAGTCTGGACATCATCTCCGCGACATCAGCGCGCTCGATGAGCAGGATCTTCCGCAAGGAGACGCGCTCCTTCCTGGCATATGCCAAAAGAAAAAGCACGCTTGCGATTGTATAGGAGACGGTGGTGGTAATCGCTGCGCCATTTACGCCATAGAGCGGTATCATAACCAGATTCATGGCGATGTTGATCAGCAGTGGTCCGATGGCGAGCCACATGCCGAAGAGCGGATTGCCTCTGGCAGCGACATCGGTATGAATCAGCTTGACGATGAACATCACAATCACTCCGGGCAGCAGCAAACGAATCACAGGGATCGAAGGGAGGTAAGGAGTCCCGTATACAATCCGCACAAATTCCGGCATGATGATCCACATGAGTCCGCCCAGCAGCAGCATGATCGGCAGCAAGACGCGAATCATCCTGGATGTCCTCTGTACAGCATCGCTGTCCGTTCGGCTGTTGGAGCTTCTGGCGAACAGCACCATGCCGATGGCAGCGGGGATCTGCCAGATCAGTTCGGCAACACCCGTCGCCAAGGAGTAGATGCCGACGTCATAGGTAGTTGCCATCCAATCGATCATGACCAGATCCACGCGGTAGTTCAACTGCAGAACGAACAGGGCTACGGCGTACATGATCCCTTTGGACATGATCTTCGTCGGAATATCCAGCGTTTGCTTCTGAAGCCGGAACCTGACATCCTTCGATGCGATATAGAAAGCCAGGCCCACGTTATACACGCTCACAAGCAAGCTGGCGATCAGCATGCCGGCGACATCGAGCCGCAGAACGTACACCAGGCCCACGATCAGGACAATATTAAGCATCGGGCGTCCAAGTTCCAGCAGATTCAGATTCAGGATTCGCTGTTTGCCTTGCAGCAGTCCGGACAAGTAATTGGTCGCCAGATTAAAGGGGATGGTGATCAGAACGATGGCGATGAGCCACCAATGCTCGGTTCCAAACTGAACCCGATAGCTGATCGACGCCAGGCCAACGCTGATCAAGGTGGTAAACATCCAGATCATGATCAGCGATGAAGCAATGGTTTCGAGCGGGTAACTTTTCTTGCCGACGAAATGAGCGGTTGATTGCCGGATGCCAAGATCCGCCAGCGACAGGATGATGCCTGGAATAACCGTGATCGCCGCAAGCAATCCTTTGCCCTCTGGCCCCAGCAGTCTGGCCGTCAGGACTGAGATCGCGAAGCCGGCTGCCATGCCGATCGCGCGGGTGCTGAGCGTCGTCAGAACATCAAATAGCGTGCTCCTTCGTTTCATCTTGTCAGCCCCGCTTGACGATATTGGCGCCAAGCGTCTGGAAGATCTCCTGGATATTCCCGTATCCTCTTTCCAGTTGATAGAGGTTCATGATTCGGCTCATGCCAACTGCCCCCAGCGCTGCTACCACTGTCGCCGCTCCACCGCGGATATCCGTGGCCCTCAGATCCGCGCCATACAGGCGATCTCTCCCTTCGATGATCGCCACTTGACCCGGCTTGCCGTTGACACACATAAAGTCGCCCGGCTCAATCCTGATGGACGCACCCATCCGGTTCAGTTCATGGCAATAAGCGAATCGACCATCCAATATCGTCTCCTTGACTACCGAGGTACCTTCAGCACCAGTCATGAGCACCGTATGTAAAGGCTGGATGTCGGTATGGAATCCGGGATACGCTTCCGTGACGATGTCCACTGCCATTAACCGCCGATCACACATGACCTCGATGCCGCTTGCCCCCGTTTCAATCTGCAGCCCCGCCTTGCGCCAGGCAGTAATCTCCGCTTGAAGCACCTGGTATGGGGCATTCAGGATGGCAATATGCCCGCGAGTCACACCGACCGCCGCGATGCAGGTCGCTGCCACAATCCGGTCCGGCATCACCGCATGATCGGTTCCGTTCAATCGGTCCACACCGGCGATCTCGATCGTTCGGTTGTCGATCCAGCGAATCTGCCCGCCCATCTTGATCAGCAGCTTGATGACGTCCTGCACTTCAGGATTGATCGCCGCATTTTTCAGGATGACTCTCGAACCTCCTGAGCGGACAGAAGCGAACAATACGTTCAAGGTAGCTCCGAAGGAAGGATACGGAAATTCCAGCACGGCATCCCCGCGGAGCTTGCCTTCCTTCAGATGAATGCCCATCTCACTTTCGTAGACGTCGAGTCCCATATCCCGAAAGGCGTTCACGTGGAAGTCATGCTTCCTCTTGCCAATCCCGCAGCCTCCGGGCATCGGCAAAAAAAGGGGAACACCCCAGTTCGCCGAGCATCCCATGATCAGAAGAGAATGTCGAATCTTGCTTGCCTTGTCGGGATTCAGAACTCCACCCGCAATCGACTTGCCCGAGCAGACGACCGTACCATCCTGTATGCGGATGGAAGCACCCACCGATTGCAACAAATCAATCAATAATTTCACATCATTCAGTTCCACAGGAATGTTATGCAGAATGACGTCTTCATCAGACAGACAGGCCGCCACCAATGCGGGCAGGGCAGAGTTCTTGGCGCCTGGCAAGCTGACTTCGCCTTGCAGCGGATTCCCGCCGACAATCTCCAGATATGGTTCCGATGCCGTGCGTTTTTCATCGATCAGATCTCTCATCGTTTCACACTCATTCCTCAAATGGATTTTGCTGCTAAACGTGGCCAATAGCCAAATCTTCGCCGCACACGGTTATCTTGGGATGTCGTATTCCAGTTTACGCTTCACGCTCGCCGACTGGCTGCTGAGCGCCTGGCGATAGAGCTCGAGTCTGGCTCTGGCTGCATTGTCCCAGGTATATCGCTGAGCCGTCTGGTAGGCATTCTTGCGTATCCTGGAGAGAAGCGCCCGCTCATGAAGCAAGAGTTCAACCGCTGAGATAATGGCCTGTACATCCCTCTTGGGTATGACCAGCGCGTCATGGCGATCCCGCACAATATCCTTCGGCCCCGCCGTGTCTGTTGTGATCGGCGCGAGTCCACAAGCCATTCCCTCGATCAACGTTTTGCCGAACCCCTCGGACAAGGTGGTAAACAGGTTGATATGATAGCCTTGAATAAGCTCCGGAAGACGTCGATGTTCATAATAGGGAATGACGCGCACGCGATTTTTTACAGATTCCGGGAAACAGCCGTACACCTTCTCCTCTTCACAACAGGTGCCCAGGAACGTAACCTCGAGATTATCGTACTTGTCCAGCAGATGCACAAGCGCCTTGGCGTTGTAATGAATGCCTTTGCGTTCGATGAATGTGCCGATCTGGGCGATGCGGATCACCGGGTCATGGCTTGCGTCCAGATTGGTCACAGGCAAGTTCAACATATAGTCCGGCAGTCCGTTCGGAGCGATGCCCACCTGCGATTTGCCCAGTTCCTTCTCCACGAACTCCTTGTCTTGCGAATTGAGCACGATCGCATAATCGCTTCTCCTGATCGATTGGTTGACCTCCCAGATCCGGAATCCTCCCCAGTAGAGGGGGTACTTCCAACTGAGCCTGATATTGCCCCTGCGGCTCTCCTCGATCGTCATCTCCTTGACGAAGTGCTCAAGACCATGGCTGCTGGAGACAATCGCCGGTCTGTTTCGCCAATAGGACAGGACCCAACTGTCTCCTGAGGCGATATCCACCACATCATACGGCTTCCATTTTCTGATCCGGGATGCCAGATTCCAGGGGAAGAGCACATAATCGAGCAGCCCTCCGCTGAACCATTTCAGGTCATCCATGAAGTAAACATCGACTTCCACCCCAAGCTTCCTTAATGCTTCCGCTATGGCGATACGAGTGCCTGCCACGCCAGCATTTACGTTGCTGACAGCACTCGAGATCATCGCGACTTTCATCGAATACCGACTCCTTCCGTTTCCTCACCTATGCTCTTTGAACTTGACGCTGTTGATGTTTGATTGGAGGCTGTATGCGGATCTTCTTCTGGCCAGCATATGGTTGATCAGATAGCCGTATGCGAGCCCTAACGTACGCCAGGTGTTGCCGATGCTGCTCCGCGCGTCACGTTTGACATTTGCCGCCAGGTTATGCGCTGAGGCGAGGATCATAAAGAGCACAGCTTTGCCAATTTTGCGCTCCGAATACAGATAACGCTTGAAAGTCACATACAACCGGGAGGCTTCCGTAAATGGCTTGTAATAGTCACGATTGATCTGGGAAGGGAAGTGAAAATTGTAGGCGTCTTTCAGAAAATGAATCGTGTAACCTCCGTAACTGCTCCGCGTCGCGATATCCACTTCGTCATAACCGTAGACCAACTGATCATCGAAGAGGATATGGTCAAACACGCTGATCGGGAACAGGGTGCTGTTGATGACGACCGTCCTTAACCCTTGATCCGACTGATAATCGATTTTCTGGAATCCGAGGAAACTCTGTTCATGAGGCGTGGAGATCCTTCCTCCTCTGTGATGCTCCGTTCCGGTGACGATCAGCTTGACGGATTCCGCAACAGGACGGTTGCTGATATAGGCCCTCATTTTCTCCAGGAACGTCTCGTTCAGCACCACGTCATCGTCCATGAACAACACATGGGTACCGGTTGCAAGTTGCACCGCGTGATTGCGGTTGGCTCCCAGTCCCTTGCGCGGTCCTCTCGTATATTTGACCTGCGGATATCGGCTGCGCACCATGACTTCCGTTTCATCGTTCATGCTGTCATCGGACACGATCGTTTCATATACGCGGATCGTCGATCTGCTGATGGACTCAAGCGCTCTGTCAAGCTCATCCGGCCGGTTTCGCGTACAGATGCATATCGATACCTTGAACATAGTCATCTGCCCCCAGCTTTTGATTGATGATGGCTGAACTTTGGATCGCCGAAAGCATGATCGCTCCCGCGTCTCCAGGTCAACCAGCCTTCATATCTGCCTTTGACACTGGCAACGAGTTTCTGCCAGGCGATATGTTTTTCTCTGGGCCAAAATCGCAAGAATTGGAGAAATCCAGGAGATGAGGATGTACCGATGAGGAGGGCCCATATCAGGAAGACAGCCTTCTGAACCATCCTGAGATGCTTTAACATGGCCAGTGTTTCATTGTGTACAGCATTTATCATCGCTTCTGGATGAAAGATCCCCCGTTGGTCCTCATCATGCCTGACGGAAGGGTAATGATCCACAGCCACATCCGAACAGTAGAGAAGCTTCCACCCAGCCCGTTTCACCGCCAGACTGACATCAAGTTCGTTGTAAACCTGAGCCCCTGTACCTCTCAGGCGTTCTTCAAACCAGATGCCGCGAAGCGCTTCACGCCGGAAGCTCATATTGACTCCCTTGAGCGCATCAACCTCACGCGCATCACCCACACCGAGATGGTGGTTGGCGCTGACTCTGCCGTACCACGACATCCGGCCCACATTCTTCTTGGCTCCGCTTAACAACTGGCCGTTAATATGCACCCAGTCACGTCCGCCTACGCCTCCGACATCCGGACGCTCGCGGAAGATCTGCTCGATTCGGAGGAGCCAGTCGGGGCGAGGGACTGCGTCATCGTCGGTAATCGCGAGGATGTCGCCGGTTGAATGCATGATGCCCGTGTTCAGTGCATGAACGACCCCAGGCTTATCCACCACCAGGATGCGCAGGCGCTCGTCAGATGTTCTGTTCTGGAGCGCTTCCTTCGTTTCCAGATCGGATCCCCTCATGATGACGATCACTTCATCGGCCTTTCGAATCTGCCTGTCTACGCCATCCAGACAATTGAGCAGATCGCGCACACGCCGGTAGGTTGGAATGATAACAGTAATATTAGGATTCAACAGCTTGCACCTCTCTTGTGACCTCAGTCCATGCTCTTGCCTCAACGATCTGCCGGATCTCTCGCGAGAAGCGATCGACACCGAATCGTTCGGCATGCCCCCTTATGCGCTCGCTGTCCCAGATGTCGTCGTCCCAATTACGCAGCACTTCTGCGAGACTGTCGGCATGTTGTTCTGCGAAGAACAGACCGTTTACTCCCGGCTTGACCGTATCGAGCGCTCCGCCGCCGCGATACGCAATGACCGGCCTTCCACAAGCATTCGCCTCCAGGGGCGTGATGCCAAAGTCCTCCAGGCCGGGGAACAGAAGTGCCCGGCATCGCTGCATGTAATGGATGACCTCCGAATCGCTCAGGCGCCCGAGGAACTTCACGCTCGGTCCTGCCAGCGACTCCAGTCTGGCTCGGTCCGGTCCTTCCCCGATGACGACCAGACTCAAGCCCAACCTCGAGCAGGCCTCTACCGCGATGTCGATTCTCTTGTACGAAACGAGCCGCGATACGACGAGGAAGTACGGCTCCGGCGGATGCTTAAGACAGGAGAAGCGATGAGTTTCTGCCGGCGGATGGACAACCGTGGCGGAGCGATTGTAGCATCGCTCGATTCGATCTCGAACGATCGTGGAATTAGCAATGAACAGATCAACCTCGCGAGCTGTGCGGGTGTCCCACCAGCGCAATGGCTTCATCCACAGTTTCAGGAGCCTCTTGACGATATGCGGCAGCTGGACGTCGCGGATATAGGTTTCGTAGTCCCATGCGAAACGCATCGGCGTATGGCAATAGGTGATATGTCTCGCTCCCTTGGGCTTCGCGATCCCTTTCGCATATGCGCTGCTCGAGCTGATGATCAGATCATAGCCGCGCAAGGGCCAGGATCGGACGGCGAACGGATACAGCCAGAAGAACAGCTTGAAATGCTTCTTGATGCCCGGTATGCGCTGCATCCAGGACGTTCGGATATCCGCATCCTTCAATTCATCGATCAGCCTCTTGTGATCCACAACCGTCGTATAGATCGGCGCCTTCGGGTACAGCCGATGCAATGCGGCAACAACGCGTTCCGCACCGCCCATCTGGATGAGATAGTCATGCACGATACAGATGCGCTCACGCGCAGCAGGTTCCTGGCCATGCACTCGATCATAAACTTCCTTGACCTTGCGAGCCGTTCTTGTGATGTGGAAATGTTGCCTGACGCGAAGCGAGGCTTGCTCGCCGAGCCTGTGCCTGAGCTGCTCGTCATCCAGAAGCGTCCGGGCATATCGCAACAGATCGTCGATATCCCCTGTGCGATACAGGAAGCCGCTCACGCCATGCTCGACAATCTCCGGTACGCCTCCGCCGTCGGTGGCGATGACAGGCAGTCCCTGCGACATCGCTTCGGTCAGCACAAGTCCGAACGGTTCGTTCTCAGAACACAAGAGCAGCATATCGGCCGCGCAGCAGATATCCACAATATCCTGGCGGAATCCGGTGAACACGACGTGCTCCGCGATTCCGAGCTGCTCCGCGAGTTCCTTCAGGTGTTCTCTGTAACGTTCATTCTCCGCTCTGAACTTCGCCTCGCCAACGACCCACAGCTTCACGTCCTTCCGTTCAGCCGCCAGCCTGGCCGCCGCACGAATCGCATCCTCCTGGCGTTTCCACAGGGCGATCTGGCCGATGATGACCAACACCTTATGATGCTCGCCGGTCTGAAGTTCCTCTCGCACACGCTTGCGCGCCTGCTGCTTCTCCGTATCGCTTCGTTCGACAATGTCCTGGCCGTTATGAATCAGATACGCCGACTTCCTCCCCATCCGCTGGACGATCGGGCTGAGCACCGAGCGCGAAATGCCGATCACAGCATCTGCGAAGGACGACATGAATGACATGATGATCTTGCCGATGAGGCCGCCGGGAACGTGATCCTGAATATGCCAGATCACCGGCTTGCGATGCAGCCAGCGTACGGAAGAGGCGATCAGACCGGCACGGATCGAGTTGGCATGGACGATATCCACATCCATCTTGCGAACGCGTCTGGCAAAGGCAAGCGCCGCAACCATGAGGCCCAGTGCATCCTTCAGCAGCAGCAGCGGATTGCTCCGGATACGGGCGTTGTACGCAGGCATCTCCAGCGTCTTCAGCCCTTCCCGTTTGGCCCGTTCCAGGAGTTCGCCGGCTGGTGCGCAGATGATGACCTCACATTCAGGCATATGCCTGGCGATCTGCAGCATATTGATCTCCGCTCCGCTGATCACACTCGTATGGTTATAGAACAGCGATCTCATGCCCGTCTCACCTTCTTCTTCAAAGCCGTTTCTTCTGCAAATACTTCATTGACCGCGCGAACGACATGATCCCAGGTATAATGCGCCAGCACATATCCTCGGCAAGCATCGCGTTCCGGCAATGTGACCTCTTCAAGAACGATGCGCCTGATCAGTTCCGCCATCGCTTCCGGCTCGTGACTCGGAAACAGGAGATGCGGTGTGAACGGCGCCAGGATCTCCCGCGTTCCTCCGTACGGCGTGCCGATGACCGGCGTACCGCAGGCGAGCGACTCCACCGTAACGAGCCCGAAGCCTTCCAGCGTAAGGGTTGGCACGACGCTCACATCGGCAGCCTGATAACGCCGTACAAGCTCCTCTTGACTGATCTTGCCGAGAAATTCAACATGCTGAAGAATGTCCAGTTCTGCCGCGGTCACCCTAAGTTGTTCGCGCAGCGGTCCATCGCCGGCGATCCATAGCTTAACATTCGGATGATCCCGGGCTACTGCCGCCATCGCTCTGAGCAGATGTTCGATCCCCATGCGCTTCACCAATCTGCGAATGCAGAAGAACACTCGGGTATGCTCGCCGATCCCGTATTCGCGGCGCAAAGCCTGCCTGTTCAAGGCAGGCTGGAACTGGTTGATGTCAACAGCGCCCGGAATGATGGTGATGCGTTCCTTGGCGATTCCATATTCATTTGTCAGAAGATCTCGAAAGTACTCGCTGAGCACAATAAAACGGTCAGATCGCCGATATACAAGCATCTCGATGCTTTTCTTGGCGCCGATGCGCAGCTTGCGCGCCAGTCGATTGCCGTCAGCCTCCACCTGCGATTCCTGGGCCCATGGACCGTGGAAATGGGTGATGACCGGGATATGGCCGGGAATGAGCCCGCGCGTTAGCAGCGATGCATACATGGCAAAATGCGGGTTAAACACATCATAATGCCCGGATCGCAGCATGTTTCGCACAGCGGAGCGGAACGCCAGCATCCGGCCTACGCTGTTTCGCTGCTTCGCTTGGGCAAGAGCCTCATATATGTAATCCGGCTTGTCGATGACAGTCTCGCCATTGGTCGTGATAATGCCAGTTACACGGTGACCATGTACGGAAAGTGCATGCAGATAATCAGCGAAATACCGATCCAATCCACCTGGTGTATGATGGACCCATCCCATTCCTGTCGCCAATATGTTCACATCAAAACCCTCTCTTCATTATCCGTTTCGCACCGTTTCACTTGCTCCCGACAGACGATTTTTCCGCTTCAGCTCATTCCAGGGATGATGCTTCATCACATTGTCCAGATAACCAATGGACGTCCACAGCACCGAACTGATGGAAGTAAGCTCGCCGATCATCCAGTAACCAAGCGTCGCAAATAACGTTCCCGTCAATGCAACATGCATCGGTTCATGCTTGGGCAGAGAGAAGAACAGACGAATAATCATGATCATCATCGCGGCATACAGGACTCCGCCGATGAGGCCGTGGGACACCATGATGTCGCTGATGTCATATTCCGTATTCTTGCCGCCCGAACCGAGCGTCTTGGCAGCTTGCGTTGAGCTCCCCAAACCATGGCCAATCGGAACCTGGAAACCCTTGATGATGCCTTCCATGAAATAGTTGGTGTGAAGAGACAGAGTCGAATGCTCCTCATCCCAAGGATTGATCAGACCGTTCACCTGATGTGAGATCAGTGGATCCTCCGAATCAGTCAGCGAGGATAAGGCTTGATAACCGAGTGCAAAAACGCCGATTCCAATGATGACTACCAAAACCCTCGCCCTCACGGAACGATACATGAACAAGGTGATGATCGTAAGAGAGAGGATCGTCAGGATCACCGGAGTACGCGCGCTCACCATGAACATGGCATACACGAGTACCGGCAAACTTAAGCCGATCAGGATCCTGGAGATCCACCTGCCGCGGAGCAATTGTACCCACCCGATCACGATGCTGAGGGACAAGTAACTCGCAAATTCCTGTGAGCTCGGGAAGGTGGAGAAAGGCCGAAGTCTGCCGCCCACCATCAGGGCTTCATATCCGCCAACCTCTACCCACTCGAGTTCGAAGGGGGCAAATCCGATCAGTACCTGTTTGAGCCCATAAACTGCGACCACAAGACCGATCAGGTAGACGACGAAATAAAGAATGCGCATATGACGGACGTTGATATACTGTTTGCTGAGAACCATCCAGAGCAGAGGAACGATATAATACAACACACCGCCTGCCCCAACCAGCAAGCTTCCTTGCAACGGATTAAAGATCTGTATGACAGACAGGAGCAAGAACAACACACTGAGCTTGAACAATCGGGTATCCGTCACAGCCGCAATCGGCTCGCGATTGAAGATCACTTTCTTCACAAACCAGTGCATGCCCAGGATCAGGATGAGCACCGGCGATACCAGCAACAGCGGATCATAGGAAGTCCAGCCCGCGATCGGTATGAGCAACCGGCGGATCACCCCTGTAAAAGGCAAGAGCGCAATCAGGACAAAAAGTACCAGCACAGGCTTGCGCAAGCTTACCGCAAACAGACAAGCAAATGCGGTGAGGGCGATGAGCAGCCGGTACTGACCGGGAAATGCCGCCAGATAACCGACCATGACGCCGATGATCGATATGAAGACGACAATCGCGACTTGCCGCATGAGCGGTATTGCATACAAACGAAGCAGCCTAGGATTCATCAGCAGAACTCCTCAGGTCCACTGCTGTATTGAGTACACGTGATGAATCAACCTGGTGTATACGATCATAGACTCTCAGCATTTGCCTGTATGTCTCGTCCCACGTCAGTTGCTGCACGCTCTCTCTGGCGAGAATCCCGAGACTGCGATACGTTTGCCAATCGCCCAATACCTTATCCAGCTTGACCGCAATATCATGCGCGTCTCGCTCGATGAACAATCCGTTCTCGCCGTCCACGATCAAATCTTCCATACCGCCGACTCGTGTGGAGAGAATAACGAGACCTGCAGCGGCAGCCTCAAGACCAACCAGCGGGAACGTTTCATAATCGGTCGGGAAAACGAACAGGTCGCTTGCTGTGAACCATTTTTCAGGATTCGCCTGGACACCTGTGAACAGGACGCGATGCTTGTACCTTTCCTCGACCTGAGCCATATAATGCGGGATACTCCCTCGCCCGACAATAACAAGTTGAAGATCAGGATACAATGAAGCCACCTTGTGAAACGCCGCAATCACATGTTCCAATCCCTTGCGTGACCAATCTCCTCCAACGAACAGAAGAATGCGGGCTGTTTCGCTTAGATTGAGTTCCCTGCGAATGGCCATTTTTTCCGCCTCAGTGTGCGGACTGAACCTTTGCAGATCGACGCCGTTAGGGATGACCCGCATATCGGTTTCTTTATAAGGAAAGAATTCCAGGCATTGATTCTTGATGCGATTGGATAATGGGACAAGCATCATGGTTCGACTCGGCTTGTAGATGAGTCTCTCCATCATTAACGCGAGGCTGCTGTCCAACCAACTGTTCAACTTCCTAAGCAGAGAATGGGCGTGCCTGACGCGAGAATTATTGGTCTCCTTCCGATATCCCGCATGACAGAAGTGCACCGTCGAAACATCTGCCCGATTCCAGACGATCGCACCGGTTGTATGCAGGATGTCCCGCTTGATAAACAGCAGCCGGATCGAGGCGAAGATCGCAAACAGGATCGTCTTGAGCGGGATCGGTCGTCTGATTACCGGTATGCGGATAAATCGTATGCCTTCAGCTTGTTCTTCGCCCAAGTTCATGGAAGAGGCGACTACGATGACATTCATATCCGATTGAAGACGAGTGACCATTTCCAACAAATGCTTTTCCATCCCGCCATTTGGCCCGATGTCATGCGCGACGATGGCAATCGTGCGCCTTTTCTTCATCAGATGACCTCCCTATGCACAATCTCGTTCAGGTTCATAGAAAGTTTGGCGGCGATTGCCTTCTTGCTCAGATGTTGGCGAACATATTCCAGCCCCGATTTGGCCTTGGCCAGTCGTTCCTCAGCATGGTTCTTCACATAAATGATTTGCTCGCGCAACGCTTGCGCGTCATTCTCAGGAACCACCCAACCGCCTGTTGTCGTGTTGATGAGTTTCGGAATCTCACCGCTCGTCGAACCAATGACCGGCACGCCACAAGCATTGCCTTCCACGATGACTCGTCCGAACTGCTCCTTCTGGTTTTCCAGCGTGATGGATGGAAGAAGCAGCACATCCATCATATTCATCCAATTCTGCACTTCACGATGCTCAACGGCAGTAGCGAGAACCAACTTGGTCGGACGTTTCACCTGCATCTCGAGCACTTCGGGAAGCAACGGTCCAGTGCCGACCATCACATAGGTGATATCCGGATCATCACATCGGCCAATCACATCCAGCATCAACCTGATCCCTTTGATCTCCACGAGTCTGCCAACGAAGCCAACGACAAAGGCATTTTCGCGTATGCCGGATGTGATGCGCTGGATTTGCCCCCGGCGCTTGTTCGGCTGGAACTGCTCCGTATCAACGCCAAGGGGAAACATCATGTGCCGGCCTTTATATTGCTTCCTGCGCAACACGTTGACGACATCCTCACTGACAGCCAGCGCCAGATCGGCATGCCTCAACACATATTGCTCCAGTTGGCGAAATGGAGGCGGATAATTCTTGTGGATATTCTGCGCAGAGTACACGACTCGCGTCATCTTCATCCCTCTGGATGCGTAGAACGTTTGCCAGGCGCTGAGCGAATACGGTTCTTCCTCAACGAGCAATACATCCGGCGCATATGACCGAATGACAGAGCGCAAACGAGCCAGGTAGAAATGAAGCGGGATGCTTTCTGACAAACCTACCGGATAAGTGCGTATCGTCCCTTTGAAATCCGGCCAGCGGCTTACCTTTACCGGCTTTCCATGGGAAAATTCGGTGCGAAAATTGGAAGGAATGATCAATTGCACCTTATGATCCAGCTTCTCCAGCTCCGCGTAAAACTGCTGATTCACGTCCGTTACGCACGGATGGCTCACTGCCAATATTCTCATCGACAACCACTCCCTCCCTGTATCATGTATCCTAGTACGCATTGCCCTTGCCGAAGAACACCAATAGCGTCTTCAGGATGATCTTTAGATCCATAAGCAAACTTCGTTCGCGGATATATTTCAGATCCAGCTCCACCATCTCTTCGAAGCCTACACCGTTGCGTCCGGACACTTGCCAGAGGCCAGTGCATCCGGGCTGCACCTCCAACCGCCTGCGATGGTAATCGGTATACTCTGCTACTTCTCTTGGCAGAGGTGGCCTTGGACCGACGATGCTCATGTCGCCCTTCAGCACATTCCACAGCTGCGGCAATTCGTCCAGACTTGTTTTGCGAATGATCCTGCCGATGCGAGTGATGCGCGGATCACGTTTCATCTTGAACATATGCCCGCTCACATCATTGTTGCTGAGAAGCATCGGCAACAACTCTTCGGCGTTGGCTACCATCGATCTCAGCTTGTACATGACGAACGGCTTGCCGTTTTGACCGATTCGCATCTGTCGGAATATCACAGGTGCTTTCGGGTTCTCGATTTTGATGCAAACCCATAAGATGAAGAGAACTGGACTCGACAGAATCAAGCCGATGGCCGCGACAACGATGTCCAAGATCCGCTTGCAGACCAGATAGGCATGCAGAGAGCGTCTGGCGTCTTCCGGCATTACATTCGCAGGGTGCATTTGCTGCTGTTTTAGCGTTTCAGCCTTGTTCGCTGGTCCCATGGCTTTCTCCACTCCGCTCTAACCAGATACTTTGCGCATCGATTCTCGATTTAATATCTCTTCCAACGCCTTCAGCACCGGATGCCGCAATTCGCCGTTGCGCACGGCAAAATCCAGTGTAGTCAGTATGTATCCCAGCTTCTCTCCCACATCATAGCGGATGCCTTCAAAATGCAAGGCATATACATCCTGAGTATGAGTCAGCTTCTGGATGGCATCGGTCAGTTGAATCTCTCCTCCCGATCCTTCCTCCTGCTCGTTCAGGATCGTGAAGATCTCCGGCGTCAGCACATACCGGCCCATAATCGCCAGGTTGGAAGGTGCTGTCCCCAACTTCGGCTTTTCGACCAGCCCCCCGATGCGATACAGATTGCCTTGACGCGAGATCGGGTCCACGATGCCGTAACGCACCGTCTCACTGTCCGCCACGGGCTTGACACCGATGACAGTTGAGCCGACCTCCTCAAATTGATCGATCAACTGCTTCAGGCAAGGGATTTCGCCAACCACGATATCGTCGCCAAGCAACACCGCAAACGGCTCGTCGCCGATGAAGCGTCTTGCGCACCATACCGCATGCCCAAGTCCCTTCGGTTCCTTCTGCCGTATGTAATGGATATCCACCTTGGACGGCTGGCGAACCTCCTCCAGAAGCTGCAGCTTCCCTTTCGATTCCAGATTGACCTCAAGCTCAAACGCATGGTCAAAGTGATCCTCGATCGCACGCTTCCCTTTGCCAGTAACGATGATGATGTCCTCAATGCCTGATTCAACTGCCTCTTCCACTATATATTGAATGGTCGGCTTGTTGATGATTGGCAGCATCTCCTTGGGCATCGCCTTGGTTGCAGGCAGGAATCTGGTTCCCAGTCCTGCTGCGGGAATAATTGCTTTCCTCACCCTTGTCATCATGAACCCTCCTACTCATTTCGTGGATTTCTTTGATAAAAATCCCAGCTCTCCACCATGTTGAGCATGACAGACAGCTCGAATTTTTATTATGGGCATCTAACCCGTCCTCACGACACACCCTCGACGATCAACGTCTAAGGTCTCATCAACCCACAGCGTGCCCGAGTGCCTACGGCGATAAAGGGACTGTAGACATCACCTATAACTATTCATTTATCGATAGATTTCATCTATAAATACGATAAGAACGTTCGATAGAGATCGTGGAATCCGGGTTTTGACGGTCAGCCAGTTTCCTGCTCAGCACTCCCACGGTAGTAATTGTATTCATACGCATACCGGTTTGCCGGGTTAAGCTTGGCCTTGTTCAAGATCGTACCCAGCAGATTGGCTTGTATTTGCTCCAGATTTTTGAGCGCAGCCTGAATGTCAGAGCGCCTCGTCGTGCCGAACTGGATCACGATGTATATGCCATCGCACTTGGCGGACAGGATCTGGCCATCAGACAGACCCAGGATCGGTGACGTGTCCACAATGATCGCATCATAGAATTGCTTCAGCTCGGTCAGCAGCTCGCTCATTCGGTCCGATGCCAAGATCTCCGACGGGTTGTGCGGGACAGGTCCTGAAGTGATGACATCGAGGTTGTTTACGTACGTCTCCCGGACCACATCATGAATGCCGAGCTGTCCGTTCAGCACATTGGCGAGCCCTCCGCGGTTCTGCTTGTTAAAGACGTGATGCAGGCTCGGTTTGCGCAGATCGGCGTCGATGATCAGCACTTTCTTGTCGATCTGGGCGAACGAGATGGCCAGATTGGCAGCTGTGGTCGTTTTGCCCTCCTGAGGTTTCGCGGAGGTGATCAGGATCGTCTTCAGATCCTGCTTCGCCATGGTGTATTCCACGCTCGTTCTGAGCGAGCGGATGCTTTCTGCTATCGGTGTGCGAGGATTCTTATCCATGATGATCGGGTGTTCATTCATTGACCGCCGCATATGGGGTTTCCTCCTTATATGTTTTGCGCGCCGCACGTTTCAGGCGAACCAGTTCCTTGTGTTTGATTCTGCCGATCGATGCTGCTACAGGGAGCCCGAGCATCTGCAGATCTTTCTCGCTTCTGATGCGGTCATCCAGAAAATCGGCGATGAAGATGATGGCAGTTGCGATCAGCATACCTGCGACGATGCTCAGCATCTTGCCCAGAGAAGGGTTGGAATTGATGCGTTGCGGAGACTGTGTAGGCAACGCTGTATCCAGAATCTCCACGTTGTTTACCTTCATGATTTCCGGGATCCTTTGCTTGACGACTTCCGCTACGGCATTGACGACCAGCATCGCCCGATCATAGGATGTATCAGTGAACGAAATCGTCATCACCTGGGAGCTGTTGACCGTGCTGACGTTCACCCGATTGATGAGCTGTTCTGCCGAATACGGAATCTCGGGATATTGCTCGACGACTTTGCCCATGATGGCTGTCGTACGGATGAGTTCCTTGTAAGTATTGATCAACATCAGACTGGTACTGATCTGCGAAGGTAAGATATTGCCGCTCGATCCGTCGAACTGATTGATGATCAGCTTGGCGGAAGCGCGATACAACGGCTGATCAAGATAAGTATAATAGGCTGTGGTTGCAGAATAAGCGATTCCGACACAAAGGACGATGACCCACCACTTCTTCAGCAAGATTCGCATGTAGTTTCTAAGGTCTAAATGGTCCATTATTTTCCTCCACTCTTTTTTTTTATGGAATTGTGCATCATGTCATGTATGTTCTATAATAGATAAGAATAAGACTTTTTTACTTCCGAAATAATATTGCGTGTTCATTTGCGAAAAATGATACATAATGTATCATTAAATTACATTATTAATTTATGATACATTATGTATCATGTCAAGCGTATTTTTAGAAAATTGTCGTTTCGCTGTCAGATTTTCGTTTATTCAATGGAGGATAGAGCATGAGCACATACGGGCATCGGATAGCCAAACTTCGAGAACAGCGCCGGTTAACTCAGGAAGAGTTGGCCAAGCATCTGTCAATCTCTCGCGCATCTTTGTCTCATTACGAAAAAAATCGGCGAATGCCAGACTATGAGACGCTCAACAAAATGGCCGACTTTTTCGACGTTACTGTCGATTACTTGATCGGGAGGACAGACGACCCTTCACCCGCTGAGAACAACGATCCTGTCAAACTGTTTGAGAACAGCCTGGAGCTCTCCGATGAAAAAATATTGGAACGTTTTTCCTTAATGGTAGATGGCAGAGAGCTGACGCTCGAAGAAGCCAAACGGTTCATCGCATTTATTCGGGCAGAACGCGCTATGAGATAGGACATTTGTCGTGATGCTGACAGATCAATTTTCCGAACCAACCTGCCATGCTAATTAAGAATACTGCACGGACAGGGCCTGTTGGCTCAACCATTGGCTAAATACTCCATCATCTTTGATTAGCAATTTATGGAAATCCCCATATTCAATTATTTTACCTTGCTCCATGACCAGCACCTGGTCAGCGTGTCGAATCGTGGACAATCGATGAGCGATTACGATGATCGTCATTCTTCCTTTGAGACGAACGATCGTTTCCTGAATGACCGCTTCATTCTCCGCATCAAGCGCGCTCGTCGCTTCATCCAGGATCAGAATCGCAGGCTTGCGCAAGATGGCACGTGCGAGCACGAGCCGCTGCCTCTCTCCTCCAGACAATCTCACCCCGCGATCACCAACTATCGTATCGAGTCCTTCAGGCAGCCGGCTGACGAACTCCTCTGCAGCCGACAGCTTTAACGCTTCCCACAGTTCCTCATCACTGGCCTGTTCATTCATCAGCAACAGATTCTCCCGTATGCTGGCATGAAGCAGCGTCGGTTCCTGCGGCACATACCCGATCGCGCTGCGAAGCTGGCGTCTCTGTTCATCTGTGAGCGGCTGGCCATCAAACGCTATGATTCCTGATTCCGGGCTGATGAGTCCCATGATCAGATCGATCAAGGTGCTCTTGCCGGCGCCGGATCTGCCGATGAGAGCCGTGATCGTACCTGCCGGAATGAACAGGTTGATATCCTCCAGCGTGAACCGTTCATCATCGCGGTTGTAACGGTAGTAGACATGGGAGCAGGCGATGCCTTGCTTCAGACGAAAGTCCGTCGGCCGAACGGAAGGAGAACGCATGACCTGCGCAGCTTCGCTGTGCTCATCACATCCCATGAGCAGTTCCTTGAGCCTGTGATACGCAGGAATAGATGAGGAGATCTGCTCCAGATGCGACTGGATCGCCGTAAACTTCGGCCACAGTCTGGTGAAGATCAAGGCCACGACAAGCAATTTCTCCGGCTCAACCTTGAGCCATACATAGGAACCATAGATGAACAGCGCGATCAAAATGGCGGAAGAAGCCCGATAGATGAACTGCGTATTTGATCTCACCGTGACGAAGTTCACTGTATTGCGCTCCATCTGTTCGCACACTTTCCGATATGCGCCATAGAAGGTGAGTTCGAGCATGTTGCTCTTCACCTCCTTGACGGAGCCGAAGTGATCACCTACGATGCCGAGATAGCTTTTCGATAGCTCAGATGTCTGCTCGCCAAGCTCCTTCGCTCTCCGGACGAATCTGCGTGACAGAGCAGCGATGATGATGCCGCTGATGATGACAAGAAGCGTCAATTGCCAGGACAGACAGACAGCGATCAACATCTGAACAATCGCAAAGATCAAGGCTGTGAGCAGGTTCAACATCAGCATCGAACCTTGCGCAACACGCGCCAGTTCAGTCGTCAGCATCGTCTGAAGATCGGACTTGCGCTTCTGAAGATAAAACTCCCAGTTCGCCTGCAGGAGTTTCCTGTAGATCTCCAGCCGCAAGCTGCGAATATAGCCTTGCTGCACGCGCATCGACATCATGGTCTGACCGCGTTGAAACAGGGCGATGCCGATCAGGATGCAGACATAGATGCCCAGCATGACAGCGAGCAACCACTCCACCGGCATCGTGAGAACCGGAGAAGCCCACTCCAGTCCGCTCGGAGCGCCATTCGTCAGCAATTGGATCATGGGAACGATCAGGTAGATGCCGATCCCCTCCAGCAATCCAACCAGCAGCATGCCGAGCACGATCGTGTACAAGCGCCAACCGGCATATTGCTTCAGTTGTTTCAGAAACTCAATGTGTTCCCGCATCCAGCCGTTTGTCCTCCTTCGCCGCCAGATGGAATGCATGGATACGCCGCCATAACCACAGGAACGGCCTGAGAGGCACGTACAGGAAGCTGAGCCTTCGCGGCAGCTTGAATATTTGAGAATCCCATGAATTCGGATAGAGACGAACCGCCACAAACTTGAGCAACGTTCTGAGCGTCATAATGGAGAATAAATAGGAATTAAACTGCTTCGTGAACGCCTGATTCGCATCATGGTCCGGTTTCATTTTCTCGCTGATAAATGGGATGCTTAAATGAGCGATGCGAAGCGAGCGGCGATCTGCGAGAAGAGGGCGGAACGAATCGGGAATCGGCGTTTTGAACAGATGGGTGACGAGCAACAGCGCCTGACCTGCCAGATGAAGGGATTGGTGCTGACGCATAAACCGCACCAGCTCATCCGGTCTCGTGAGCGTGCGAAGCAACCGGTCGATGTCAAGCAGCCATCTGAGGCGAAACCAACCATGCCGAGCTCCGTGCTGGACAAGCTGCAGAAACATGTCGTGTTCGCTCAAATAGGCGATGCTGTCCGCGAATATGCGGCGACGCGACCATAGCTCCTCGAAGTCCGGCTCTTTGCCGCAATCCTGATTCATTTTCCAATGCAGCTCCACCTGGATGCCGGAATGAGCATGCACATATGCCAGGTGATGCGTCTTCCATTTCCAATCGTTAAATATACGCGGTACCTCACGATACAATTCGTAGCCCAACTCGAGCAGCGCATGTTCAGCTCGCTCGAGATCGTCTGCAGACACCAGCATGTCGATGTCCTTGGAAATGCGCAGCGACATGTCACCATAGAGCAGAGCCCCGAGCACCGGGCCTTTGAGCATGATGACGCGGATCGACCGGGCCGCAAATTCGTCACACAGCCGGCTCATCTCCCCGGCCATCTGCAGCATGCGAATCGTATTCCTGACGTATTCCTGCTGCAGCACCTGGAGCACGCTTGAGGGGATCCATGGAGCCTGCCTGTTCTTGAGCTTCACGTACAACCATGGCTGAAGGCGATGATGCCGCACATACTCGAGGAACAGTGCCCAATCAATGTCGGTGTTTGACCATTCCTCAAGCGAAGCAGCAGATGCAGTTGACGCATGATCCTCGGAGAGCAACTCCAGGATAAGCTTTAACTCAGGTTTAAATGCAGGCAAAGTAAAAGACACGGACTGATTCATGCGATTAACTCCTTTTGCCGGAGATGGTTCGTTTCGCAAAATAGCCTACTACTGTATATTGATTCATGACCTCGCCGCCAGTGATAATCATACTGCCGCATCTTAACCAGGCATGAGCCGCCAGATTGCCCCGTCTCGCTCTGGCGATGCCGAGATAGATGGTGCTGTCGATCTGCCGCCGATGCAGCATGCACATGGCAGCAACTGCTTTGACCAGACATTCGCTTTCCCAGAACGTGTACCTGCTCATGAGATGGACAGCGTGGGAGATCTGACGAATGACCTCTTCATCCTGTCGGCAGGGCTGATCGGGCGTCTCCTCCATATATGCTCCAAGCATTGGCGCCATCTTCGCGAAGGGCAGTTCTTTCAGCAATCTCCCCCATGCCAGGAATATGTATGCTTCGACCAACAGCCGCCTCTTCTCTGGCTGAAGGGCGAAGAACTTGCGGAGCTTGCCCCGGGCTCGCCGAACTTTCCTATAAGTTGGATACATACCCATCTTCCGCATGCTCCACCAGTACAATTAAATGCTCGTTCTGCAGATGATGCAGGAAGTCCAGCACCTGCTGCTCGCAATCCGAACGGGAGACCTCATATTCCTCCAGCAGTTGCTTGATGACACGCTCGACAGTGACTGGCTTGCGGATCAATTCCCATATCCGGCCGCCTGTACGCCCGAGGTTGTAATATTTGCCGCTTCTGATGCTCATCATTACCTTCTCGCCGTCCATATCACTTACCATGATGCCTTGCGCTTGCATGACGCGGGTGGTCAGTTCGATTTTTCTCATACGGTATTCGTTAACACCTCTTCCACAGGACCGATCAGATGATCGACCAGACGATATGCTGCAAACAGCCTGACAGGTCTGTACAACCTGTTCACCTGGGTGCGGCTGGCAATCGTCGCCGCCATGCTGAATCGCCATTCAGCAAGGCCTTGAAGCCCAGCGAGCATCCCGCGATAGGTGTGCGTGAGGATGGTATGCAGGCGCTCCAGTCTGCCAAGACTGGCTGTCAGCGGCCGATCGCAATCTGCATTCGGCATGAGTTCGTAGATGCCAGCCAGTCGAACCGGCGCATCGTGAAAACGGTCCTTAACAGATACAGCGTACTTGCTCACTTCGAGCACCAACGGTTCATGATCCGCCGACTTCATATCAAGCTGCTCCAGGCTATCCAGCCACAGTTTCTGCTGCGGATAAGCGGGCATGACGATCGGCCTGCCTGACGGATCGAGAGTTACGGCGATCACATCATCGCTCAGTAGCCTGAACCCGCGCTGCAGGAAAGCTGCCGCCAATGTGGATTTGCCGGCGCCAGACTCGCCTACGAACGCATACGCTTCTCCATCGATGACAACCGCACTGCCATGCAGCGGATATATGCGCCGTTGCATCAGCAAAGCGCCCATGCAAGTGCCTAGGATATATAGCCTCATTCGCCGCTCGTCGCCCGAAGGATGAGGGTAAATATGAATTTCCCGGCCGCCGCCGATGCGGAACGCGGCCGTATCCGGGACATGGAACCACAGGGAGCCGTCGAGCATCATAAATCGGTTATCCATTATTGCCATGCGGGATGACAGCTCGGACCAATCGCGCAGCTTCACCTCCGCGTCCGGCGTCTGTCCAGCCAGTTCGAAGCCCGGAAGACCATTCAGCTCGAGCTCGCTGGATATGACGAGCCCAAACAACTTGTATGCACGGCGAATGTGTCTGACCAAACGGTTTCACCCCTCCAGCCGATAATGGGAGTTGCCCTTATACGGCGAACCGTATAAGGGCATGGAATGATGTGTTGAACAAACTGATGAGACAAGAACTAGCTGTCAAGAGGCGGATCATAGATGTCCTTGTCATTGATGGTGACTTCGTCGATCAGCGTGGTACCGATACCTGCCATCGTCTTGCTGACATCCAATGATTCCACAACGGGAACTACCCACTCCTTCTTCATCAACAATCACCTCCTCTCCGGATGTTTCCATCACCTTGTGATAAATCTATAGAAGATCACACTGCGCATGAGCAGTTTCATCTGCGGATGAAAGGCCATGTGGGCTTTGGGTTCGCTGCCAACCTCGCTCATCGCCTGTCGAATCGCCTCGATGTTCAATATGCCGCTTACAGCACTGTCACGCACGAGACGTTGCAACTGCGCCATGACGAGCGGCCAGTCGGGAAGCGTGCGATGCAGCCAATCCGCTGACTGGATGCCGCGCCTGCGTTGATTGAGACGCACTTCATCCGGGAGATACCCTTTCATGGAGCGTCTCAACAGCGACCGGTCCATGCCGCTTTGCACATATTGCTCGATCGGCACAGCCATGCAGAAGCGAATGACGCGCAGATCCGCAGTCGGATCACGTTCCCACAACCCATATCGGAGCGAGAACTTGGTGATCATGTTGCCTTTCTTGTTGGCATTGGGCAGACTGAACAACGCCCGGAACCTGGCGCTGATCATATCGACCGTCGCCTCCTGAAACTCCCCCCGTTCCATCGGATCGATGCGGGAGTATACGTCAACCGATCGGGCAAAGTCCGGATGGATCAATTTCGGAGCTGCCTCGCTCGATTTTTTGGCGATGAGCAGCTCAGCCATCCGGGGGAAGGCCTTCTGGCCGATCATCTTCCAGATCAAGCCTCTGCCGTAACCCATCCTTCTCTGAAAAAGCGTTGCTTCACGATACAGTCTCAGCCACTGCATCTGCCGGACAAGCTTCGCATAATAGTCCAGGGCTGGTCCCCACGAGATCGTAAAATTGCCGTATGAACCGGTCAGCAGGATTCCGGCGCCGATCTCGGAAGCAAGCTCATAAATGCCTCGCAGCCAGTATGAATTTTCAAAATATTTATAAGGCGTTTCCAGGATGTCCAGGTAATGATCGATCTCCAGAAATGGATTGCGGCCTGGGAACGATTCCAGCCTCGCTTCAATATTGCCTGCATGGTGGGCCGTAGACAGTATGAACTCTCGTTCATCCGGTAAGAACCTGACCGGCGTCCAATCCTCATAGTCCTGGGCCGGAACATAGCTGAACGTATGCAGCTTCTTGCCATGACCGTTCAGCTCCCGTGCGGCAAAGCTGACCACGGTACCTGAATCCAGACCACCGCTCAACATCGAACTGACCATGCGATGCGTGCGCAGCCGGGACCGGACAGCCTGCCTGACCACCTCCACTAAAGCTTCCTCATATTGCTCATTGCTGCCGAGACGAAGCTCAGTGACATTCTCCAGGATCTGGTAAGGAGTCGTTACGAGACGCCCTTCTCTAAGCCGGAACGTATGTGAAGCCGGCAGGATGCGAATCTGCTTGTAAGGCGTGATGTCCGCCTGGACGGACTCAAACATGGCCGAGATCGCGAGATATTCCGCCAGCCATTCCTCGTTGTACGCCCTGGATACGCCCGGCAAGGCAAGGAGCGGACGCATCGTGGTACAGAAGGCGAAGTACTCGTCGGTCTGGGTATAATAGAGCATTCTTCTGCCCAGAGGATCCCTTGCCGCGAACAGTTCATGATTGCCCGCATCCCAGATGGCGAACGCATAATCGCCAAGCAGGCGATGCACGACATCCTCACGCCATTTGGCATAAGCCAGCAAGATCAGCTCATTGTCGCCAATCTGCCGGCTCATGCTGTCATCGATTCCGAGCTCAGCGCACAGCTCCTCCCGGTTATCGATGCACGCGTCCGAGACGATGACCAGCCGACACAGCGAATCATACGCTGGGTTCGCCTCATTCACCGATTCTGGCGTAATCCACTTGGCTTGACAGGCAAGAAACACATTGCCTTCCAGGTACGTTTGGAATTGATCGCCGTTATATGTTCGGAGCTCGAGCGTCATCTTCTCCCGATGTTCTGACGGAACCAAGGCAGCTTCGAGACCGACGATTCCTCCGATCGCGCTCATCGCTTATGACCACCTTCTCCAGATATTCCGAAAGCAAGCCGCGACAACCGGTTGCCGAAGGGTACCATCGCCTTCAGGCGATCCGTCTTCTTCTTCAGCTTGATGTATCTCGCCTTGTATTTATCGCGCTCGCTATAGCATTTCTCCAGACGTATCTCCAATGAGCGGAGCATCATCTGGAGCCGCATGACCTCTGGAGCGATCGCGTGTTCCTCATCGATGCTGGCCGACATCCTGCCGATTGCATGGTCAGCTCGCAGCCGGTATTCCGGTTGCCAAGCATATCCGGCGGCATCGACCAACTGTTTCGCGAGCCGCTCCATGAACTGTTCATCCGGGTCTTCAGGAACCGTTATCCCCAGCCGCTGCTCAGCTTCGGCCAACTGCTCCTGGTAGCCGAGCTCATGGAATACCCGGGCGCCAATGGCGAAGCAATATCGGATGGCCTCCTCACGGGTCAATACCTCGTGCCAGCGATTGATCGATTGCCGATGCGGCTCCGTATGCCGGGTGAGGAAAGGATCTCCCACGCCCATGCTGAAAAACTGGGCGGCTTCGCCGCGCTGCATCGATTCGCCGTACCGTTCCATACCTTCCTCATATTCCACGCCGAGGAAACGGCACAGCTTCGTCAGCTCTTCCCGCGGCTCCGAGGCAAGCTGCTCATAGCGGATGTGAATCGCATACGGGCTGGTTACGGAGAAATATCGTACGTAACGCATCAGACCCAGCGTCATGTCCACCGCCTTCATGTTCAGCTTGTCTCCGCTCAGCACCTCCAGCAGATCGAACGGCTCTCCGAGATACTGGTGCACCTTCTTGTAGGAAGCAGCGATATCGAGCGGATTGCGGGTAAGCCATATGCGTCTCGACTCAGGGAACAATCGGTCCAGGAATTCGAGGATCAGATAATAGCGCGGTGATTTGTCCACCACCAGAGACGCTTCTCCCGAATAGAGCAAACCGTTGTACACTTCCAGGGCGTAAGCCCGGCAGGCCCGTTCAAAGAGCTCATCCGTGAGCACGCCGTTAAAAAACTTATGTATGATATCAGTTCCTCCATATGGTCTGTTTTTTCTCTGACGCAGGTCATACAGACTCAACAGGAACCACATTTCCTGCATGGCGGAGATCTGGCTGTGATTCTGCAGCATCACGGTTGTCAGAGAGCTTCCGCTCCGTGGAACGCATAACACAAACAACAAATTGCTCCCTTTTGTATCAATCAACCGCAAAACACTCCTATCATACTGTGTTTTCTGCACTATCACGATACATATTGTATCATAATTTTCGAATAATGTAACTACCTTTCATAGAAAATCAAAAAAACTCTTGGATAAATTGCCTTATCGCGGCTTATTTTGTCGATACATTTTGCTTATTGAGGAGAAAAAAAAGAGGAATCTTCCCCGGTCTGGATCTTCTCCAGCACCCGGGAAACTTCCCTCGTCTGCGGCGTGATGTGCCTATTCTATGGTATGGTTATGCGTGATAAGCAATAAAATCTGATGGATGATTGCGTTGTTGTCCGTTCCATGACGGTTTCCGTTAACGGATTAGGATTCGGATTGACGCGGCACCTCGATCGGTTTAGCCGGCTGGGTTTTCGCCTGCGTCGATTCTCCCCCGGCCAGACGCTCCAGGATCTTCGTCAGGTCAACGCCGGTCAGGGACTGAACCGTCTCAGGCAGCTTCGCTAGAATATCCGTAACGTACCCGGTCACCTTGCTGGCGCCGCCGCTCTGTCCGTTGCCGCTGTCGATCACAACGATCTTCTCCGTCTTCGACAGCGGTTCGGAGATCGCACGGGCGATCGCCGGGAACTGGGTGACGATCATTTCGGCGATGGCCGCTTCTCCGTACTTCTTCATCGCTTCCGCGATCTTGTCCTTGGCCTCGGCTTCCGCCAAGCCTTTCATGCGAATAACTTCCGCTTCAGCTGCACCTTCCGCACGCTGCTTATCCGCGTTCGCTTGCCCGGCGAGACGCACTTGCTCTGCCTGTGCTTTGGCCATCGCCTCGATCTTGTAGCGCTCCGCTTCGGCCAGTTGCTCGGCAGCATAGCGTTCCGCATCGGCTTGCTTGCGCACCGTCGCTTCGAGCTCCTTCTCGCGGCGCTCGATTTCTTTCATCTCGAGCTCGATCAGCTTCTCCCGCTCGACGACGGAGATCTGCATCTCTTCCTTCTTCACTTCCTGCAGCGTTCGAGCTTCTTGCAGCTTGTAGGCCTGATCGGCTTCCGCGCGGCGGATGTCCTGCTCCTTCTTGAATTCGGACTTGCGGACCTCCATCTCCTTCTGCGCTTCCGAGATGTTCGTTTCCGCCTTGAACTCAGCCTTCTTGCCCTCTTCAAGCGCCTGCGCCTTGGCGATCTGCTCATCGCGCAGCGCCTGCGCCTTGGCGATCTCCGCGTCGCGCTTCACCTGCGCGATCCGCGGCTGGCCTAGCGCATCCAGATATCCGTTCTTGTCGCGCACATCCTTGATCGTGAACGATACGATTTGCAGCCCCATCTTGTTCAAGTCGCTGGCTGCGACTTCCTGCACGCGCTTCGCGAATTCCTCACGGTTCTTGTACAGGTCTTCGACGGTCATCTGACCGAGAATTGCGCGGAGATGGCCCTCCAGCGTCTGGGTGGCGATGCTCCGCAGCTCATCCTCCTGCTTGCCGAGGAACTGCTCAGCCGCTGTGGCGATCGATTCGATGTCGCCCTTGATCTTCACCTGGGCCACGCCGTCCGCCATAACCGGGACACCCTGTTCCGTATAGACTTCCGGCGTCTTGATCTCGAGCGTATGTACCTGGAGCGACAGGATCTCAGCGTTCTGGATGATCGGGAATACAAATGCGCCGCCAGCTTTGACGATCTTCATGCCGTTTCTGGTCATGGCACCGGTGATGATCATCGCCTCATCGGCTCTGACCGTCCGGTAACGTTTGGCAAACACGATGATCAACAAGATGATGACCAATACGATACCTGCCGGTATCAAAATGCTCTTGTCTACCATTCCCATTTCGTACCACCCTCCATTTCGTTGATGGTTTGGTCCAGCCGGTTGACCACCCGGCTGCTCCTTCACGGCCTTCTATCCATTGCCGTTCTTCTCCACGATGAACGTGCCGCTCACCACATCCATGATCCAGACCGTTTCACCTTGCTCGATTCTGACATCCTGCAACGTCTTCGCTGGCGCGCTGAGGCGTGAACCTCCCTGCTCGTAGATGATCTCTCCTCTCTTGCCCGGTTCGATCGGGGTGATGACTTCGGCCGTCTTCCCGATCATGTCCTTGCTGGAGAAGGCAGCCGATTGCTGTGCTCGATGCAGAGGAAGAATGACAGCGAACAGAATCACTGAGGTGAGAGCCAACGCTACGACGAGTGAGATCGCCGCGATGAAGAGCGGTGGCAGATTGCCTGTGATCGACAGGAACGCTCCGGTTCCCCCGAACACGGTCAGGAAGGATGCCAGAACGGTTGGCGAAAGAAATGGCAGATGATCCGATCCAAAATCAAAGATGTCGCCGAACAGGATCGTCACTACTGCCAGGATGACACCGACCACAAAAAGGATCCAATATACCGTTTCCATCTCTCTAATCACCTCACCATCTTCTCCTGCAGCTTCCATCTATTGTAACATTACGTCGATTCTGTGTCCAAAGTTTCAATTCATCTGTTTGGCGCTGCGGACTGTCGGCACCTGTCGGCGCAGCAGAACCTGCAGATCTCAGCGGAAGCAGTTCGCGCCAGGCGGTCTGACATCGCCAGTCAGCCAGCACGAACGCGGAAAGCGGATGGACATCGACGATGAATTCTGTCGCTGATCGCATTATAATGGAAGAGGAATTTTCACCATTAATTTGACAGACCGCGCTCGCAGGTTCATTCATTTCGGCTGAGTTTCGGTTCCGATCCGGCTCTTTCGCACGATGTTCGTCTATTTCGGCCGATAGTGGGCTTGGCCTGTTGCAACAGCGGTTCAAGCAACAACGAGATGCGACACCGCCTGGGGAACAGGACGTTCAGCTCATGGTGGAGACAATATTGGAGTCAATACTGGAAACAATATGAAAGACAAACCAGGAAACGGGGGGCTTATCGGGATGAAAAACATCCTTGTGGTATTTACTGGAGGAACAATCGGAAGCAAAACAAGCGGCACTTCGATCGATGTGCACAGCGGGGCTGGTTATGAACTGCTTCGCTTGCATGAGGAGCGCTGCGGCGTGCAGGCGAAGTTCACCGCCATTCAGCCTTTTACACTGCTCAGCGAGAACATGCTGCCGTCAGACTGGGAAGCGCTGATCCGCGTGATTGAAGCTGCCGATCCTGCGCGCTTCGACGCCGTTATCATCACCCATGGCACCGACACGCTGGCCTACACGGCTGCTGCCTTGAGCTTCCGCTTCGCAGCGAGCCCCGTGCCGATCCTGCTGACCGCCAGCAACTATCCGCTGGATGACGTGCGGAGCGAAGGCGTGCGCAACTTCGCCGCCTGCGTCTCGATGATCGTGCACGACCCGTTGCCTGGCGTATTCGTCGTATTCGAACATCAGGATGGTCGCATGCAGGTGCATCTGGGTACGCGCATCCGCCAGTCTGCGCCGTTCACCGACCAATTCCTCAGCATCTATAACGAGCCATTCGGTGAGATCAAGAGCGGCAGATTGCATGTGCGAGCTTCGAAGCTGAACCCGGCTATCGAGGAATTGCAGGACTTCCGCAAGCGCCAGACGCAGCTGTCCAGCCCGTCCTTCGCGGGCAAGATCCTCTGCGTGAAGCCGTACCCGGGATTCCGCTATTCCCACCTGCACCTTCCCGACAACAACGAACAGCTCCAGGCGATCCTCCTCGAAGCGTATCACTCCGGAACAACCGGAATCCGATTCGCGTCTGCAGAAGATTCGCTGGAGCTGTTTAGTGAGGCTTGCCGCGAGCGAAACATCGATCTCTATCTCGCGCCGCTGAAGCGAACAAGCGGCAGCCGGTATGCAACTGCGCATGAGGTCGCCCGATATGGCGTTGTGCCGCTGGCGAACATGTCCATCGAAGCCGCGCTCGTCAAGCTGATGCTCGCCTACGGTTCTCTCACCGACCGCAGCGAGATCCGGCAATTGCTGGAGCGCAATCTGTTCTTCGAGATCGCCTGATGATGACCATTGTCAGATGACGAGGTCAACCCAAGCAGTTGCCCGGCTGTCTCGCTCAGTCAGCCTGCGCGCGCGGCTCATCGGTGTTGACCATGTGGTAAGCGGTCATCCTGAGGCGCTCGTAGAAATAATCGCGAAGCTCACCCGCAAGGCCAATCTCATCCATCGCCTGGCGCATGCATTCCAGCCATGCTTCGGCGCGTGACGGCGTGATCTCAAACGGCAAATGTCTGGCCCGCATCATCGGGTGTCCGTAAACGTCCGAATACAGCGTCGGCCCGCCGAGAAACTGCGTCAGGAACATCCGCTGCTTCTCCTTGATCACCTTCATATCGTCCTTAAAGAGAGGGGATAAACGCGGATCGGCGTAAACTCGCGGATAGAAGGCATCCACCAGCTTGCGCAACGTCTCGTCCCCGCCCAGCATTTCATATGGTGTCTGATCCATCATGGTTCCAATCCCTTCCTCGTGACCTGACCGATTCATCGTTCATTATACCACAGTTGGTCACAAGGAGCGTGATACAGATCACACCTCGCCCGCCGTGACGCGCACCGCCTGCTTCTGCGCGAGCAAGCACAGCTCCGCTGCCTTGAATGCGTGCTCCTGCGTCATGGCTCGCTCCGTCCGCTCCAGGCAGTCGAGGATCAGCTCACCGAAGTACGGAAATCCGATCTTCCCCTTGGCATGAATGTATTGCTCGCCCTGGTCATTAACGAGGAAGACATGATCCGATTTCTCTTCCCTGGCGACATCGATATATTTGCGAATCTCGATATATCCCTTGGTGCCGAGTATGATCATACGCCCGTCTCCCCAGGTTCTCAGACCGTCCGGCGTAAACCAGTCGACGCGGAAATAATTGGTTGCCCCGTTGTCAGCTACGAGCGTCGCATCGCCGAAGTCCTCCAGCTCCGGATATTCCGGATGCGCATAGTTGGCGACCTTGCTGTGCAGCACCGTGGCGTCCTTCGCTCCGCTGTAATACAGGAACTGTTCGATCTGATGGCTGCCGATATCGCACAGGATGCCGCCATAATACCGCTTCTCGAAGAACCACTTCGGCCTGCTGGGCGCATTCAGACGATGCGGGCCGAGGCCGATCACCTGCAGCACGCGGCCGATCGCCCCGTCATGAACGAGATGCCCCGCATAGACGGCGCTTTCGACATGCAGACGCTCGCTGTAGTAGACCGCATATTTCAGCCCGGTCTCAGCTGTCTTGCGGCGGGCGGCTTTCAACTGCTCAAGCGTTGTAAATGGCGCCTTGTCCGTGAAGTAATCCTTGCCGTGATCCATCACCCTAAGCCCCAGCGCGCAGCGTTCCGAAGGCACTGCGGCACCTGCGACCAACTTGACCTCAGGGTCCTGCAGCACCTCCTGCTCTGAGCGCGCCGCCTTCGCTTGCGGATAGACGCGAAGGAACGCCTCCACCTTGGCAGGATCGGGGTCATATACCCACTTCAGTTCCGCTCCTGACTCCGTGAGTCCGTTGCACATCCCGTATATATGTCCATGATCGAGCCCGATGGCAGCAATGGTGAATTCACCGGGGCCAACCACACGATTGGCCTTCCCCTTCGGCGCATAATTCATCCCGTCCCTGTTCGACATCTTCTCTCCTCCTCAAACACTCACTCCCTGGCAAGCGACAACAGATGTCCTCAACCAGGGAGTTGATATTTATGCTGATCCGTACAATTTGGTAAAAATGTGACAAAACTCCCGTCCCTCTGTCACACGCTCTCTGCCATACGGCGCAGGTTGTCGAGGCTTATCGCCAGCGATTCCAGCGGCGGACGCTTGCATACGTCCTGCTCGACGGCGTACCACTTAATGCCGTTTGCTTCTCCCCAGCGCAGGATCGGCAGGAAATCGATCTGGCCGGTGCCGAGCTCGGCGTAGGTCGCTTCCTCATCATCGGTCATATCCTTCAGATGAATGATCGGCATGCGTCCCCCATATGTCTGGATATAGGTTAACGGGTCGCGTCCGCTTTTCTTCACCCAGTACACATCGATCTCCGCCAGGATGTCATTGTCCTCCGCTGGATCGAGGATGAAGCTCAAGGCGTCCCTGCCTTCAACCGTCGTGGCGAATTCGAAGTCATGGTTGTGATAGCTGAGCGTATAGCCAAGCTTCTTCAGCTTGCGCGCCAGCTCGTTCAGGTTGCTCTTCACAAGCCGGTAGCCGAGCTCGCTGCGCAGCGATTCAGGGAGGAATGGCACAACCAGGTCCTTCGTTCCGAACAGCTCGGCCTGCCTGAGCACCTCCGGCAGCTGGTTGTTCACCATCTCCAGTGAGATATGCATGCCGGCCACAGAGAGTCCCGTCTCGCGCAGCGTCCGGCTGATCTCCTCAGCCGTGTATCCGCGCAGCCCGGAGATCTGAACGGCATGCCAGCCCATTTTCTTCAGTTCTCGAAGCACTCCGTGAAAATCCTGCTCCAGCTCATTGCGCAGCGTATAGAGCTGCGCGGCGAATTTATGGATCATCGCTCGTTTCCTCCTCCAGATCGTTTGCTCGTCTATTCGTCAGAAGCTGCCGTCTATGCTGACGGTTTGCTGGCGCATGTTGGCTTTCGTCCTGGTGCGGGAGGCCTCGATTCTCTCCTGCAGATGCTGGAGGAACAGTTCCTCATCGATCGGCAGCTTCACCCAATCATCGAGCCAGCTGGACAGATGGATCGCATTGGAGATCGTCAGTCCGTTGATCCCCTCTTCGCCAGGAGCGATGAGCGGCTCGCCATGCAAGATCGCGTATACGAAGTTCTGCGTGATGCCGCGATGCTGGATGCCGATGCCTTCCGGAACCGGAATCTCACACTTCCAAACTTCCGGCCGCCCAAATACCTTCTGGTTCGTCCGGTTGAACTCCGATTCGGGAACGCGATTGCGCCAGAATGTCATCTTCCCATGCTCGATGACGATCTTGCCATTATCCCCCGTCACCTCATAGCGGTTGGTGCCCGGACTGTCTGCGACGGAAGTAATGAACACGCCGGTCGCCCCGTTCGCAAATTCCATGTACGCGGTCACATCATCCTCGACCTCAATATTCCGATGCTTGCCGTAATGGCAGAAGGCGCGGATGCGTTCCGGCATCATGCCGAGCGTCCATGGCATGAGGTCGAGGTTGTGCGGACATTGATTGATAAGCACGCCTCCGCCCTCGAACGCCCAGGTCGCGCGCCACGATCCCGAATCATAATACGCCTGGGAGCGGTACCAATCGGTGATGATCCAATTGAAGCGCTTGATCTCACCTAGTTCTCCGGATGCGATCAATTCCCGAAGCTTGATGTACATCGGATTCGTTCGCTGGTTATACATGATGCCAAACTTGCGGTCGCTTGCTGCAGCCGCTTCGTTCATCAGCCGCACTTGCTTCGTATAGACCCCCGCCGGCTTCTCGATCAGCACATGAAACCCTTGCCCAAGCGCCTGGATCGCAAGTTTCGGATGATCATAATGCGGCGTGGCGATCAGCACGGCGTCAATCGCGCCGGAAGCAAACAGCTCGTCCGGCCGGGTGAAACGCTTGATCTCACCGCCCAGCGCGCCAGCGGCACGCTCCAGTTGCCCTGCCGACTGGTCGCAGATCGCCGTGAGAACTGCTCCTTTTATCTCACCATTCATCAGATATTTGGCATGGCTGAGTCCCATATTGCCCATTCCTACGATGCCGAACCTGACTGTTCCCATGGAAAAACCTCCTTCGACTGTACTTCCCCTTCATCATATCATCAACCGGAGGTTAGCGCTTCCACCTGAATGTCGTTTTCCAAGGGGTCATTTAACTCTCGTTGGTGTATCGCTGCGAGAGCTTGCGATACTGTTCCGGAGTCATCGCGACGAGCTGCCTGAACTTTCGGCTGAAGTGTGAGGCATGTTTGAATCCGATCCGATACGCCACTTCCGTGATGGACAGATCCGGCTCCAGCAGGATAAGCAGCTTCGCTTCGTTGATCCGGCGCTCCGCGAGATAACGGAAGATCGTCGTGCCCGTCACTTCCTTGAACGTCTTGGCCAGATAGTACCGATTCAGGTGAAGCGCCGCTTCCAGATCGTGCAGATGGATATCTTCATGAAAATGCTCGCCGATGTAGTCGATGATACACTGCGTAAGTTCCTCCTTGAGGAGCCGGAAGTCGGAGCGAGTCGCCAGCTCCTGCTGAAACAGGCGGTAGATCTGCAGGAGCAGCTCCATGAACGCCAGCGTGAATCCAACACCGTCAACTGCATCGTCACTTTTCCAGAACTGATCAAGCTTGGCCAACTGCGCTTCAAACATCATCCTGCTCTCACCCGTGAGATGTACGCGGTGATTGCGCAAAGTCTGGAAAGGCTGCAGCACATTCAGCCGCTGTGAGAATTGAAACAGCTTCTCCACGTAACCCGGGTCAAACTGAATCACCGAGCGGATATACGGGGTGCCCTTGACATGCGGGCGATGGAGCGTCATGCCGTGCATGATGATCAGATCGCCAGGCTGCAGCACGTAGATCCGGTCGCCGATCAGATAGTTGCATTGACCTTGATGGAAATAGTAGATTTCATATTCCGCATGCGAATGAAAAATGGCATCATACTTCCGATCGCTGCGATATGAGAACGTGATATGCATGCTCTTCATTCGTACCGGTACCCTCTCAGTCCGCGCAGCATCCCCGGCCAGAATCCGCATGCCCAGTCTTCATTGCCATTCAGCAGATCAATGCCGTCCCGGCTGACCTTCGGAAAACGTTCGCCGCATCTTGCGATATTCGCCCTTACCTTGCGTATGCTGTCTTCCATTGCCTCTTGCCACAAGCTTCATCCACTCCCCTATATGCGTCATGTCGTGCGACTGGTCACTATCCCAACGTTCCGATTGCATGTCGCCGTTAGAATGACTGTACACTCCGCTTGCATCTTGCTGCTGCCCATGTTCCTGTTTTCCGCCTGTAATCTTTGCCGCTGTCACAACCCCAATCTTCCGCCTTTCCCCGAAGCGCCTATTCCTTCAAGCTGCGGGTGCTGGTGACGTAATCCTTCTCCTTCACCACGCCGCGATACTCACTTGGCGTGATCCCGACATAATTTTTGAACGTCTTGATAAAATAGCTTTGATTGTCATAGCCCAGCATCTCACAAATCTTGCCGATCGAGTGTGACGTCTGATCAAGCAGCTCCTTCGCCCTATTCATCTTCATGTGTGTGACGTACTCGATAAAGGTCATGCCGTTCTCCTTGTGGAACAATCGACTGAAGTAGCTCGCATTCAGGTGCAGATAGGCGGCCACTTCATCGAGCGTGATCCGCTTGTCCATATGTCTCTCCACGTATTGGCACGCCTGCTGAATCTCTCTGCGGCTGAAGCGTCCGATCAGCTCCACCATCCTGTCCGCCAGCGCATGAAAATGCCGGAGCAACCAGGCTTCCAGCTCGGCAAGCGTATCGAGCCCATCGGCTTCCTTATGCAACACATCGGCCGAATTGGCCGCGCGAAACGAACCAAGTGCGTGCAGCTTCAGCTTCATATCGAGGAGCAGCTTCAGTGCCCAGTCCTTTACCTGTTCGGGCTTGCATCTGCTTTCACGGATGCGCTGCATCCATTTTCTCAGCGCCGCATGCATCTGAACCGCATCGCTCCGGACCATCAGCTCGCGGAACTCGTTCATCGCCGCATCATACCAGGAAAACAGATCCTCCTTGCCTTCGTCTGCCAAGCGAATCACCTCGATCTCTCCTGCATTCATATAAAACCGCTGGCTGACTGCGGACGACAGCTTGAGCAGATTGGCTTGCAGCTCCTGCGGAGTGCGGCTGGCCTCGCCGATGATGAAGGACATCGACAGCTTGAGCGTACGCCTAAGCACCGACTGTATGCGGCTCAGCATCGCCGTCGTCTCTGCATAGATGCTGGAGGTGATCGTCGGACGATAATTAACCAGGATGAATGACCGCTTCGCGTCATAGACGAAATGTACAGCCCGGCCATCGATAGCTGACAGCGCTTCATCAAACACATTGGAAACGGCAAACATGAGCGTATCTTCCTGGATAAAACGCCGTTTGACAGACAGATAATCATCCACATAGGCGATAACAGGCAGACAGCTGAGGCCCGCGTCGAAGTCGATGCTATATTGCCGCGCTTCCTCCTGCCATGAACCGACATGCAGCAACGGATGTTGCAGCAGTTGCCGGATAAACCGCTGTTTGACCAGCATGCCGCTCGTATGGGCGAGACGCTGCAAGCGGTCCATCTCCTTGAGCGTCTGTCTCTCCATATCCAGGCGGCGCTTCATCTCCAGCAGCAAGGCTCGCAGATCATCCGGAACAAACGTCTCCTTCAGCATATACTCATGAACGCCGAGCTGCAATGCTTGCTTGGCAAATTCAAAATCATCATGGCAGGTGATGATGATCGCCTTCAGATCATCCTTGATGGCCTTCAGTTCGCGCAAGAGTTCGATGCCGTTCATCCTCGGCATGCCGATGTCCGTGATGACGATGTCCGGTGGCGCGCAGCTCACCGCCTGATAGGCGACCGCACCGTTCTCATACATGCCCTGCAGCTCGAAGCCAAGCGCAGGCCAGTCGATCGCCTCCGACAACAGTTCCAGGACCGGATAATCGTCATCCACTATAATCACTTTGTACATCGTGTACTCCCTCCTTGAACCGGGGTATGTGAAGCTCTATCCTCGTGCCGGCTCCTGGCTCGCTGTCGATGCGCAGGACGAAGAATTGTCCGAACTTGATGCGCATGCGCTCCACCACATTCCGCAGCCCGATGCCCGACAGCTTATGGCTGCTGCGCACCGTCTCTGCGGCATGTTCCGCCGTGAGCCTCGCCCGGATCTCCTCAAGCTTGCTTCTCTCCATCCCTTGCCCATTGTCCTCCACCGTGACGATGAGAGCATGCGGCGCGATGCGGGCTTCGATCACGATCTTGCCCGCTTGCTTGCCGAAACCGTGAATGATGCTGTTCTCGATGATCGGCTGCAGGACGAAGCGCGGCACTTCCTCCAGGTAGGTCTCGCTGTCCGCCAGGATCTCCAGCTCCACGTTCTCCTTCTGGCGCAGGTTCATCAGCTTGACGTAATCGATCACGATGCCGATCTCTTCATGCAGCGTGATGTAGTCATGCTGGCTGCCGATCGACATTCGCATCAGCCTGGACATCGCGCTGATCATCTCCGCATGTTCGCTGTCGCCTTTGCGCAGCATCTTCATGCGGATCGAGTTCAGCACATTGAATACGAAGTGCGGATTGATCTGGGCCTGCAGCATCGCCAGCTCCGCTTCCCGCTTGTGCATCTCTCCAAGCTGCACCTCGCGAATCATGTCCTTGATGCGGTCCAGCATCTGGTCGAACGAATACCCGAGCCGGCCGATCTCATCGTCGCCTCGGATGCGCGAGCGAACCTCGAGATTGCCGCGCTGCACCGTCTCCGCCAGTTTGCCCAGCCTGACGAGCGGCTTCGTAAATTTCTGCAACAGATAAATGAGCAACAGCAGGAACAAGAAGAAAGAAATCAGTTGAATGACGAGCACCCTGTTGTAGATCCGGTTGATCGGGGAAACCGCGTCTTCGTACGGAGTCAGGGAGACGAGTGACCATCCCGGCACGGCGGACAGCGGCAGCTCGCTGAGCAGATAGGAGTCCGCGCCTCCGCTGCCATCTGCTGTATCCACTCCTGACGCTTCCCGGTCGAACCTCTGTCCGATGAGCTCATGGTCGCGATGCGAGATGATGGTGCCATGTTCACTGAGCAGCATCATCTCCTGCCCCGAAGCGATGCGTTCGAATATTTTGCGTATCTGCTCCTCGCGGATCGTGACGACGACATAGCCGTATATATTGCGGTTCGCATACCTCAGCGTGCGGCCGAGCGTAATATAGCCGCTTTCGTCTGTATCACTGCGCGTGCGCGTATAGGAGCGAGAGCCGATCCATTTCGATTCGAGTCCGTAGATATCCTGCAGCTCAGGGAACCACGGGGCATCGAAGATGCGCATCGGATCATAGTCATCCCTGGAATAGTTGGCATAGTAGATTCGATTCGTCAGCAGGATCGTCACAAGCACTTCTTCGCCGATGATGGAGATGTTGTCGATCTTGTCGATGATCGTCTTCGTATCGGTGAACTGATGATAGTCAACAGGCGCGCTGGTTTCCGGAGAAGCGTCTGCCGCCCGCCGCTGCAGGATCGTGCGCATATCAGAGTCAAGCACCTGGATATAGTTGGCGATATACGTCATATTATTCAGCAGATTCGAAACATATCCTTCGGCCAGGCGAAGAGACTGCATGGCGTTCTCCTGCGCCTGCTCCTTCACCGCATCCTGCGTCAGATAGTTCGACAGCGCCAGCGACAGAAACGCCGGGATGAGGATACAGGCGATCGATGACCATATGAGCTTGCTGCGAAAAGAGAGACGAGTCCAGCGCTTGTGCATCCGTTCGATAACCTCCGCCAGCTGCAATCAACCATAGTCCGCATAATGGCAGAAAGGAACGAACGGCTATGCGCGTTCGTTCCCTGATGTAAGAATCATTATAACATGATCAAACAGGGTTATTTGTTGTTTTCGATAATTTCTTTGACCCGCTTCTGCATCGCAAGCAGCGTATCCTCGATGCTCTGGGCGTCCAGGATCATCTTCTCATATTCTTCGTTGATCGCCTGATACACTTCTGCCTGGTACGAGACAGGAGGAATCAGCTTCGAGGATCTTGCGTTCGACAGCGTGTAGATGAGCGAATCGCGATCCACCTTCTCCGGAGTCAGCGTGCCGCTCAGGATCGTACCGATGATCGATTCGAGCTGGTCGTCGCCAACGCCATTCCAGGAAGGAATATTCTTGCCTTGCACGATCTGACCTTCGGTTGTATACCAACGGATAAACGTATATGCTTCTTCTTTATGCTGCGACTTGGCGGCAACCGCCATATAGTCCGTTGTGACCGGAGCGTATCCGCCGTCGGAGAGCTGGTTCTTCGGATAAGGCGCAACTGCTACCTCGAACTCCAGCGGGAACTGTTCGGTGCCGCCCAGCTCGGTGTTCATCCAGCTGCCGATTACGATCATGCTTGCCGACTGGTTGAAGAATTGCGAACGGTAATGCAGCTTCTGCGACAGCATATCCGCATACGGCGTGGAGGAACCGTCCACCTTCTCCATCTGATAGCGGATCTCCAGCGTCCTTCTGAACATCTGGTCGTCCAGGTTCGATGTGCCGTCCTCCTTGATAAATTCTGTATTTTCCGCCTTGCTCGCCAGCGCCAGCTTCATGAATTCCATCCAGCCGCCGCCCTGCGGACCATGGAAGTAGGTGCCGTAGCGCTTCGAGGCACCTTCGCCGGTCGTCAGTTGCTTGGCATACGCCATGAAGTCATCCCATGTCCAGTCCTTCGGCACTTCCAGACCTGCTTCGTCCAGGTGCGTCTTGTTGAGCAACACATACCACGGGTTGAACTTGCCCGGGAGCGCATAATATTTGCCGTCGAACAGCGTATTGACCTTGTACTCCTCTTCGACATTGTACCCGTCTCTGGCGATGAACTCATCCAGCGGGGCAACCATGCCAAGGCTGACGCGCTGCGCATAGCTTGCCGCATCGGTGAACATAAGTACGTCGAGCTGCTCGCCTGTCGCTGCGGCCAGGTCGAGCTTCTGCGTCGCTTCCTGCGAATCGCCCTTCTCGCTCAGGAGGACGAGATCGATCTTGATGTTGGGATATTTCTCCTCGAAGGCAGCCAGCGTCTCACTCCAGTTGTAGTTCGCTTCCGTGCCGTGGGTATGGAATTTGATCGTGACAACCTCGTCCTTGTCAGAGCTCGAACCTCCCGATTGCTGATTGCTTGAAGTGTTGTTCGAAGAGCTGCTTTGCTGCGACCCTTGCTGATTGTTCTGTGTCTGCGTGCTGCCGTTTCCTCCCGAGCAAGCGGCCAGAACGCCCAGACACAGTACGATCACGATGAACATGATGCCAAGTTTTGATCTCACTTGATACCCCTCCCATAAATGATTGTTTTATAATGTCATACCATCCTTTTAATGCAAATTAATTGTAACAACTCATTTTCAACCAGACATGAGCGAAATTTTACTTGCTCGGAAATATTTTTACTTCTATCATGTTGCTCCTGTTGTTCCAGTTGCTCCCGCAAACCAGCTTCGATCGTCTCGCAGACCGGCTTCGACCGTCGGAACTCCTGACCTGGCAGTTGCCTTGAATGATCTTGATTGCTTCATCCCATCACGTTGTCTCCAATCCGTTGATTGCTATCGCCGAACAGAGCTACACCTACTTGATTGCGCATAAGACGTTGTCTCCAATCCGTTGATTGCTATCCCTTGACTCCGCCGATGGCGATGCCTTCAATGACGCTCTTCTGACCGATTACGAAGATAATCAGCAGAGGCACGATGGCGGACACGGCGGCAGCCATGATCAGCGAGTAGAATTCTCCGTTAAGCGAGGTAAACTTCTGCATGGCCAGCTGGATCGTAAACAACGGATCGCTTCGCAGGAAGATAAACGGGTTCAGATAGTCATTCCACGTCCAGATGAAACGCAAGATCGCGTATGTTGCGATCGCCGGCCTCACGAGCGGTGCAGCAATCTGCCAGAAGATCCGGAAATGACCGGCGCCGTCGATCTTGGCCGATTCGATGAACTCCGGATGCACGCCCATGAAGAACTGCCTGAGCATAAATGTGCCAAGAACGCTGAAGCTGCCGAGGAAGATGAGGCCGATATGGCTGTCGAACAAACCGATCGACCGGTACAGGATGAACTGCGGAACGAGAATCGCCTGCTGCGGCACCATAAACGTCGCCAGCACGATCAGGAACAGCCATCGGCCGGCGCGAAAGCGAATCTTCGAGAATCCGTACGCCGCCATGCTGCTAACGAGCACCGACAACAGCATCGTTCCAACGGACACCTTGATCGAGTTCCAGTAATAGATGTAGAACGGGTGTTGCCCGAACCAAACTTCCATGTAGTTGTTCACGGCATTCCAGCGCTTCGGGATCCATTCGATCGGATATTTGAACACATCCGCCTCAATTTTGAAGGAGGAAGACAGCATCCACAGGAAAGGCAGGAGGAAGATGATGCCGCATGCTGCCAGAACGACAGTAGCGACGATCCTGCCCCACGGATACCTGGTCTTCAGCTTGGTCATTGATTTTCGCCTCCATAAAATGCAACTCACTAATACGCCAGCTCACCAGCCAGTTCTTCTGTCAAGCTATTGCAAAATCTCACGTCATCTAACGCCCATTCGTTTGCTTGTCTGCATCTGCAATCTATCAGTCATCAGCTCAATCGCCGCTTACATGCTGGCCGGCACCCAAACCATTGCACCACTACATGGTCATCCGCCTCTCACTTGTCTATCGGCATATCTCTACCACCAGGCTATACCGCTAGTACGCACCAGATTCTAATAGTTCACCCATTTATTCTGACCGATCCACTGCAACAAGGTGATGACGAACAGACATAGGAACAGGATCAAGGCAATCGCTGAGGCGTAACCGATCTCAAGATTGACGAACGCTTTCTCGTAGATATACCACACCAGCATCGTCGTCGATTGGATCGGGCCTCCCTTCGTAAGTACCGCTACGAGGTCGAACACCTTGAAGGAATAGATGATCCCGGTGATCAGCAAAAAGAACGTGGTTGGCGTGAGAAGCGGCCAGGTGATGCGCGTGAATTTTACCCATCCGTTTGCTCCGTCAATCTCTGCCGCTTCGTACATATCGCGGGGGATCGCTTGCAAACCGGCGATGTAGACGATCATGTTGAAGCCAATGGAGATCCAGACCGAGATCATCATTAGCGAGACAAGAGCATAGTCGGGATCTGCGATCCATTGCGGAGGATTGGCGATGCCGATCAGCCTGAGCAGATGATTGACCGGACCAAGTGACGGATGGAACAAAACTTGCCAGACGACAGCCACAGCGACAACGCTGGAAATGTACGGCATGAAGAAAATCACTTTAAACAGGCTCTTCAAATAAGCGAGATTATTGATGATAACGGCCAGCACCAGAGAAATCGCCATATAGATCGGGACGGACAAGAGGAAGATGAAGTTGTTGATCAGCGAACGTTGAAATTTGGGATCGTCCACCAGCTCCTTAAAATTATCCCATCCTACCCAGCGCAAGCCTTCGATTCCGGCGATAAACTTCCAATCCGAGAAGCTTAGTACAAATGTGGCGACGATCGGGATGAGCGTCAGCACTGTCGTGCCGATCAACATCGGCGCAACAAACAGCCAGCCTGCCGCTTCTTCGCGCCTCTGCAGTGACCGCATGCTTCCGCCCTTCGTAAGGATATTGGCATTCATCTGACTGAAACCTCCTGACTCGTTCCTGGATGTTCTAAGTATAAAAAAAAATACCGTCCATTCCTTAACGGTATTTTGATCAGTATGGAAAATTTTTTACTTCATGTGCGATCAGGTTATTGCGCCTGCCTGGACTATCTTCCGCCGCTGCATCAACCGCCCTCTGGCCGCACGAGAGACGAAATTTTCGGCTCTCACCAGCTTCGTCCGCTTCGAGATCCACTGACGTTCGCCGCAGAAGAGTGGTAGGAAGAATGAATATTGGCTTGGCAATCTCATCCGACCGCGTTATATTGATGTAGAGACGATGAACCTGCCACTGCCAGCATTTAATATGACGTCGATTCACTCTACTACATCTGCCATCTCAATCTTATAGACGATCACGCTGCAACTCTTCCAAATGATGCAGAGTGGACTGATTCCGCCTTGATGACGGACAATACTTTAATAACATAGGAGTGACATCATGGACTTATCGAGTATGTCGGGTTGGCAAGCCGCGGCGCTCTTCTCGACCGCCATGCTAACCGGATTCTCCAAGACGGGTCTCCCTGCAGCCGGAATACTCGGCGTAACGATCATGGCCTCGTCCTTCGCAGCCAAGCAATCGGTCGGTCTCATCCTGCCGATGCTGATCATCGCCGATATCGTCGCTGTCATCTATTATCGCAGGCAAGTCGTATGGAAGCACCTGATCTCGCTCATCCCATGGGTGCTTGTCGGCATCATATCCGGCTACTTCTTGATGAAGGTCATCGCCGACAACCAGCTGAAGCTGATGATCGGCATCATCGTCCTCGTTCTGGTCATCGTTCATGTGTTTCGCGAATACAGGGGCAAGCTGGAGCAACAATCATCCAGCATCTGGTTCAGCGCCATACTTGGCATCCTCGCCGGCTTCACAACGATGGTCGGCAATGCCGCCGGCGGGGTTATGGCCATCTACCTGCTGTCGAGGAAACTGCCGAAGGAGCAATTTATCGGCACCGGCGCCTGGTTCTATCTGTTCGTCAATGTGTTCAAGATTCCGTTCAACATTGATCTCGGCATTATTTCGTGGAATACGCTGCTTATCAATTCCATGACGATCCCGGTCATCCTGATCGGCACCTGGATCGGCATCAAACTCGTGCCGAAGCTAAGCCAGAAACATTTCCAGATGATCATCCTGGCGCTGTCAGCGATTGGAGCCGCGCAGCTCATCGTCAGCTCGTTATTCGAATAGCGCCACACCTGGCACATCACCTAGCGCCACACCGATTAGCCAGTCGCCTGGATCTCTGCCCCGCGATCGGCCGCAACATACAGACAAGAAGGGGCTGTCCAGAAAGTCTGTGTTTGTTGCCTGACAGCGAAAAGAAGTGCCCGAAAATGCCTGATATAAAGGCATCTTCGGGCTTATCTTCGTCCGGTGTCAGGATCAACTTCCACTTATCGGACAGCCCCTTCTCACTTTCTCCACAAATGCAGCGGCCTTGCTCCTGATCGCATCAAAGTTCCCCTCTGCGATCAGTTGCTTGTCAACGAGTTGGGTCCCAATCCCAACGGCCGCCGCGCCGGCAGCAAAGTACTGATGAACGTTGTCGAGGGTGACACCGCCCGTCGGGATCATCGGAATATGGCGAAGCGGCCCCTGCAGTTCCCGGATATAGGCGAGCCCCAGCGAAGCTGCCGGGAAGATCTTCACTGCTGTCGCTCCGCAATCATACGCCCGCACGATCTCTGTCGGAGTCAACGCACCGGGAAATACCTCGAGTCCGCGCTCCAGCGCATAGGCGATCACCGTCTCATCAAGATGCGGGCAGACGAAATATTCAGCCCCCGCTTGCGCCGCCTTCTCTCCATCCGACAGGTTCAGTACCGTCCCCGCGCCGATGCGCAGCTTGCCGTCATACTGTGCCCGCCATCTCTCGATCATCACTGGCGCGCCTCCCGTATTCATCGTTACTTCCACGAAACGGATGCCGCCCGCATGCAACGCCTCCACCGTCCGATCCGCGGATTCTCCTGCAATATCGCGCAGGATGGCGATCAGCGGCACCTCCCGCAATTCATCCAATGTCAACACGATCTCCTCCGACATTCCATTAAATATTTACACCCTTCTTCTCCACCGCCAGACATCCTTGCCGCCGTCTTGCCTCATCCATTCGTTCTTCCCGCGATCAGAGGCTCCAGCAATCCAGGCTTGCCGTGCCGATACATCACCGCGAGGTTATGCATCGCCCGCGTGAACGCTGTATACAGCAGCTTTCGATCGGATTCCACATACTGCGAAGCCTCCCAGATCAGCACAGCATCGAACTCGATGCCTTTGGCGAGATATGCGGGAATGACCGAGATGCCTTCCTCCAGCTGTCCACTCTCCGTGGTCACAAGATGAACGTCCAGCTTCCGCTCCTGCAGCAGTTCGCTGACTGCCTGTGCTTCCCTCGCCGTATACGTCAGAATGCCGATATTCCTGCGGCCTGACGCATTCATCCTGGACAGCCAGCCGGCCGCTTGCTCTGTCGCATCCCGGTCCCCGTTCACTTCGATCAGGATCGGCTCCTCGCCCTCCCTGCTGAACGGCTCCACCTCGGATGCGGAAGGCAGCAGACGCTTAGAGCATTCCACGATTTGCCTGGTCGAGCGGTAGCTTCTGAGCAGCCTGATCGTTGCGACCTCTTCCGCACCAACTCCGAACAAGGCAGCCAGCTCTGCGAATCCGTTCAGCTCAGCAGTCTGCATATAGATCGCCTGGTTGAGATCACCCAGCACCGTCATGCGTGCTCGCGGAAACAGCCTGCGCAACACCGCAAATTGGAATGGCGAATAATCCTGCGCCTCATCGACGAGCACATGGCGCACACTGTTGTCGTTGTCCGAGAAGCCGTCTATCGATTCCTTGAGGTACAACAGCGGTGTCGCATCTTCATATGGAAGAATGCCCTGCTCCACAGCCGCTGCGAACAGCTCGTCGAAGTGTGCCCAGCCAGCTGGCATCTGACCTCCAGACAGCTCGCCCATCAGTTGGTCATCCTGGAACAATCGGCGATAGGTGGCCAGATAGTCGATGTACAGTCCACGCTTCAGCCTCTTGTATAGCGGAGCAAATTGCTCCTGCACCACCATCTTGCGCAGCAACGCCTGTTCCTTGCGGCTGTCATCGAAGGTATCGCCCTTGAAGCTGCCAGCAGCACGCAGCTTCTCATAGACGGTTCTGTACGCCTCCTCGTCCAGCAGGTCGATTGCCGCAGACACCCACTTTTTCTTCCGCAACTCTTTCTCCAGTTCCCCCATCAGAAGTTGGACCCGCTTCTTCCAATACGCGATCCGCTCATACAGCCTGTAGCGCATCAGCTCCTCGTCATAGAACAGCTCCGCCAGCCGTTCACCCGAGACCAGAACACGGCCGCGGAAGCGAATATCACGGAATCTTAGGCCCTCCGTTTCCAATCTCTCCACATACCGATTAATCACCGCGAAGAACTCGGGAGATGCCTTGTAGCGAATCGCTTCAATCCTCGCCTCATGCTGCCCGGATCCCCTCTCGGCAAGCACATACTCCGTCTGTTTGTACATGTCCTCGATCTCCAGTTGGAACATGCGAAGCCTGCGCTGCAGATACTCCTGGAAGGTCAACTGCCGCATGTTCGCCTCGCCCAGCTCCGGCAGGACGTGGCTGATATAACTGTTGAACAGCGGATTCGGCGAGAACAGCACGATCTGGTCAGCTGTAAGCGAGCCGCGATAACGGTACATTAGATACGCCACCCGTTGCAATGCCGCCGAAGTCTTGCCGCTGCCGGCAGCGCCTTGCACGATCAGCAGGCGATGCTTCTCATCGCGAATGATGCGATTCTGCTCGCGCTGAATCGTCGCCACGATGCTCTTCATCTGCGTGCTGGCGCTCTTCGCGAGCACCTCCTGCAGCATGGCATCGCCAATCGTCACATCCGTGTCGAACATATGCTGCAGCTGTCCGTTTTTGATTACAAATTGGCGTTTGAGCGTCATCTCCCCTGATATGTATTCGACTGGCGTTTCATAACCGGCTCTGCCAGGGGAGTGATCGTAGAACAGGCTGGACACCGGAGCGCGCCAATCATAGATAAGGAAGGTCTCGCCATCCTGGTCGAGCAGCGATGCCACTCCGATGTAGATCGACTCCGCAACCTCATCCCCATCGGCACGAAAGTCTACACGGCCAAAATAAGGCGAATCAGCAAGCCGCGTCAAAGTAACCAGTTGCCGTTCCGCCTCCTGCACATTCCGTTCCCGTTCTGCCAGCACGCGCGCTTCCTGCTGGATGCTGGTGAACGTTTCGATCCGCTCCGTATCATCCGTCAGGTTAACGGTTACATTATCCCAGAAGTTGCGCCTGATTTCCTCCGCATCAAGCTTTCGTTCGCCGACGATCTTCTCCACCTTCGATAGCTGTTCCTGGATTTTTCGCTCCACTGCCTTCAAGCGTTCGATCTCGAGACTCTGCTCCGCAAGTTGACCCGGTATGCTCATGCAAGACACACTCCTTTATGGTCGTTCCATACAAACATATCGCGAAGTTAGAAAAATATCACAACTTGCTGAATATGTCAACCACATCACCCAGACGGCGAACGACAACATCCGCGCTATCCGCATCTCCCTGGCCGTGATGATCGATGAAGATCGTCTTGCAGCCAAGCTCCCTCGGAGGATAGATGTCGTTGACCCAGTTGTCGCCGACGCTCACGATCTCCGCGAAGGAACAATCATAACGCTTCGCCAGCTCGCGGAAATGGTCCTGCGAACGGACCGGTTTCATCCCCATGAAGATCTTGTGTTCAAATACCTCCGCTAGTCCCAGCTTGCCGAGTATAACTTCGCTGTCGCTTCTCGGACTGTTCGTCAGAAGCACCAGCTTCTTCACCTGCGACAGACGGGTCAAGGCATCAGCCAGACCAGGAATCGGCCGCATGACATATTCCGGCCCCATCATCCACTTCCGCGTCTCTTCGAACATCTCGTAGGATTTGTCGGATGGAATGCCCATATGACGGCCAATGACCGGGGGAATCCACCAAATATCGCCGATGCTGACCACATCCGTCAGATCAAGCGTGATAGGCTCCGGATACAACTCGGCGATCGAATCCTCGGAGAGCGGCGTGCCATCCCAATGGTAAGCCTCCAGCACCTCGCCGGCTTGCTGCACCAACAGCAGATCCCGATGCGCATCATAGACGCGGCCGATCTGGACCGCGTGACGTCCCTCAAGCGCAGCGGTATACTGTTCAGCGAACTCCGGCTGAAGCGGTTCCGGAAGGAGCCGTTCAATCAACCTGGCATAATAATCATAATGATGGGTATCTTCGTACAACGTACCATCCAGATCGAACACAATTACTTTGGCGGATTGAATCATCATTATGTATGCGGTCCTCCCCCTGTTATGAAAGCCGGACAAGAAGCTCTCAAGAAATTATATCTCGATTGGAAAGGTTAAGCAATGAACAGGCCCGGCATGTTGCTGTCAATATCTCATTGGTCGTACCCTTCATTTTTTTGGACTTTTATTCTTCTTGGTGAAAACATTCCTTAACATCACTTACAAACCAAATAATGGGTTTGTAGTTTCTGGCGAACTTAGTGT